>OGFI01000362.1_pt1 | contig 38008 bp, 26 predicted proteins | sample 1570901 | NCBI WGS metagenome assembly OGFI01 (sample SAMEA2582018, study PRJEB24529) | metagenome | biome: Human gut stool | place: China | collected 2011 | reverse complement strand
TAGGTATATGACGCATAGCCATACTTTCTGCCATATCAAGGGACGCATTGACTATCCTACCCATTTCTTCTAATTCTTTTTCTCGCAAATAGTTCTTTGCTACAGACACATCTGTTTTGACAATTTTTCCATTCGGAGCGTTTTCCCAAGTGGTCAATCCCATGTGTTCCTTATTCGCATCAGCTCGTTCGACTATCAACTCCGCAGCAGTATGCCCATGCACAGCATAGTGCATTTTGTTCTGTACCTTCTTAAAGAAAAGACGGGTTGTCGGAGCATCCTTGTTATAGTCTACTGCCGTAGCATAGATATCCGTGAGCTTCTGATAAAAACGACGCTCACTCAGCCTTATCTCCCTTATTTCGGCAAGCAAATGTTCAAAGTAATCTACACCTAAGAAAGCCCCGTTCTCCATTCGTTTATGATCAAGCACATATCCACGGATGGCAAACTGGCGGAGTACAAACGTACACCACTGACGGAACTGAGTGGCACGAACAGAATTGACGCGATACCCGACACTGATAATGGCATCAAGATTATAGAACATTGTTTGATAATTTTTCCCATCAGCGGCAGTTGCCGAGTTTTTCTCGGCAACTGAATCCTTGACAAGCTCACCGGATACAAATATATTTTTTAAGTGAAGTCCAATGTTGTCAGTTGAGCAGTCAAAAAGCTGCGCCATCGCCTTTTGTGTTGCCCAAATAGTCTCATCTTTATACATCACTTGAATTCCATCCTCCTTACCCTCAAGCATGAAGATGAGAAACTCAGCCGTACTATTCCGTATTTCTATATTCTTTGGCATTGCTCCTCTCTATTCTTTTAAAGTAACTTTAATTCCGAGATTAAGAATTTCAGAAACCTTCTCAATGAAAGCCTTTTTCATTGGATTATTGCTGTGGGTTATCAACAACCACCCATCTCCCAAATCTCTCTGACTTTTACCATATTTCGCATCCCGTCTGTTTGAAATTACAGGAACTTTACAAAATTTCAGATTGTATTCTTCGACCACTTTACGAACCCTCGCCACACCTATTTTCCGTACTACTGCAACCAATGTCTCTGCAGCCGTTTTTTCTGCAATCACTGTCCCATCGGGAAAGATGACAGACATATCTCTTGCCGGTCCTCTTTCAATTTTATCATCCGAATTTGAATTACGGTTACGATGCGTTACTTCCGGATCAAGTACCATTTCTTTGGCATCTGTCAGCTCTGCCGCAAAATTCCTCTTACGACTGAGATGCACACTCAAAGGTTGTCCTGGTACATAATCCACAACCAAAACCAATTCGCGTTTTACCGGTTGTAAAGCAGGTTCTATCGTCTTGCTCAACACCGGAAGAATCTCTTTCTTGATAATCTCTTCCTCCAACTCATTCGCCTTCTTTTCAAGATTCTCATCAACAGGAAGCCCCTCTTTACGGAGGGTTTCCATGGCTTCATATAGTTTGTTTAATCTACTCATAACTTAATACTATTCAGTTGTTGACACCTTTCTTGCCCAAGTCCTCGATAGTTTTTATAGACAACAGATAATCATGTTCCACATCGCTGATGGTGCGTTGCTTGTATTTGCGGTACTCATTGGTGGCGTGTTCCATCGCATCTTCATGAGAAACACTTCCAGAACCTTGCAGAAGTTTTTCTCCAGACATGGTCAGAATCCTATCCAAATAGTCAGCCCAGTCGTTCATGGTCATCGGTTGTTCACGCTCTGCCTGTCGCTCAGCAAAATCCAAATATCCTGAAACCAATTGTCCCATAGCACGAAGTTCTTTGTCGTCCAGATAGTTCTTTGCGGTCTTGGCCTCCATCAATGTAGGATGATTACCCTTGAATGTCAACAACCCCATAAAATCTTTCTCTGCATCAGCCCGTTCAACGATAAGCTCCGCTGCCGTATGCCCGTGAATCGCATAATGTATCTTGTTCTGAACTTTCTTGAAAAACTCCTGTGACACGGAAGCTCTTGGGTCATAGTCAATACTGGTGGCATATATTTCAAGCACCTGACGATACATCACCTTTTCTGTGGCACGGATATCCCTGATTCTTTCCAAAAGTTCCTTCCAATAGCCTCCACCTCCAAGTTTCTTCAATCGTTCATCATCAAGCGTAAAGCCCTTTACCATATACTCTTTTAACCGCAGAGTAGCCCATTGACGGAAACGTGTTGCAATGATGGAGCGGACACGATAACCGAGGGCGATTATCATATCGAGGTTATAGAAAGGAATTTCACGATTCACTATACGCCCACCCTCTTGACGAACTTGTCGGAATTTCCGACAGGTTGCTTCTTCATTCAATTCTCCTTCCTCATAGATATGCTTAATATGCTCTACTACATTGGTTCTAGATGTCTGATATAATTCACACATCTGCGTTTGAGTAAGCCATAGGGTCTCCTCTTCAAGCTTGACATCTATCCTTGTCTTACCGTCATTAGCAGTATATATTATTATTTTGTTTTCTTCCATAACATTTGAAAGTTTATATGTTATTCCTCTTATGGTGGCTTACACGCAACCTCTCTCCCTCCTCTTTATAATTAGAAATATAACCTATTGCTTTAAGTTCTTTCAAAAGCATTTCGTTCATTTGATTATTTTCTATGGTTGCCCTTTTTGTTCTATCTGTGATACCTTGATAGGAATTTCCTAAAGACTCAACCAACTCTGTCACAATATCAAAGTCGTTTTTATATTTCTCAATCAATGTTATCAAAAAGGCAAATCGTTCTTGCGAAGACGTGGAATGAAGCCAAATATTCTTTTCAGTTTCGTAATCAAATTGTGTAATATTGTTTTTCACAACAGGAAGAGTAATAATTGCCAGTTCATTATCCCACACAATATGAGACAGGAAGTGTTGAACTACCTTTACGGCTTTTTCACCAACCACTTTCTGATTCCTCATAAAATGTTTGTATAGTCCCATCGTTGTAGGCATTTCATCTATATTCTCCACACATTCATCTAAATACTTATCAACATAATATGGAAGCACATCACTATGACTATCTCTAATTGTAGTTGTATAATATACACTATATGGAAGCATATCCGCATAAAGCAACGATTTAAGATGAGCATTGTCTATACTACTAATATCTGCATCTTCAAATGTAACCCCATTAAATATTTTAATAAGTTTATCGTACACCGAAATTTCAAAATTAGATGTCAGCAAGGCACTATTTGCCAATAGTTCTTTCTGTGTTTCTTCCAACTCTGCAATATCCTCCAATTCATCAATATGTTTTGCAATGAATGCTCGCAATATAGAGACTATTACATTATTCTGATTCATATAGAAAGCATATATCTCAGACCATGACGGTGTGACTATATCAATTTCAACAGCAAGCGTCCACAGCTGATTATTAACATCCGCAAGAGACACTTTATTCTGTTGTCCTAAAAGATATTTACGCTTAGTTCCCTCAGCGATACCCTCAGAATTAATAATTTCAATAATAACTTGTTCTTCCTCTTGCTTTGCTGCATCTGTAATAAATACGTCATTCAGCGCAGACTCAAAATGTTCATCTACGTAAGCCGATATTGGCTTGGCAGGTTCACAATTTCTCAATATTGTAACATTCAATGGATAGCTATCTAATTTCTCAATCCTCTCATTGCGACAATGAACGAATGCACACACAACATTTGTAGGAGTGAGCCTATACGCCTTGTTTTCTACAACGTATTCAAGCAAACTTCCAGATTCTGCATCTATAACTGTAAAAATCAGTTCTCCTTGCGATATTACTTGTGCAATTACGTCAAATCCTATCAGTTCAACCCTATATGATATGAAAGCATAGTTCTTTTCCAACCAACTGCGACTCTCTTTTATAGAATGGTCTAACTCAATATAACGTAACCATGCTTCATATAATTCATCAGAATTAATTTTAGCAAAGACTTTCCATAGTCCGTTCATTACATTAGCCAAATACTTAAAGAATATGCTTGGATTTTCAACAGAATTATAGTATGCAATCAAGAAGTCCCACTTTTTGCTTTTTGTAAGAGCTTGTACAATTGCATAAAGCTTTTTATTATTTGGCTCCTCATCAAGATGCTGACAAATGTAATCCACCACCTGAATATTCAGTATACTTACATCATTGTAACATTTATTCGGAATGTTTTTTACGCACTGCTCTATCTTATCAATCGGATAATCATACGACAAACTATGTCGAAGCTTTAGTTCGAGAATAAAATCATGGTCATGTTTATTGATAGACTTGCCAAAGAAGAAAGATATATAGTCAAAATAATCCTCATTGATAAACCCTTCCTTCAAAAAAGACTCAAGCATCTTGGAAACATTCAACCCGTTGAATATCTTATGATTTTGCATATCTATATCTTGCAACAATTCTTGTATAGGGGTCGCATAATGACTATTACGTGACAGTTCCAATATATTGATTTGTTCACGAATTTTATTTTCACCCTCTCGTAACGCTTCTAATCGTTCATGATATGTAAAATCTGAATTAACCATTCTCTCTATTTGGTTAAAGTTGATATTACTGCTATTATTTTCTAAACGATGAGTACCATAGTAAGAAGAATAATAGCCATAATATTTATAATTAATATCGGAGCAAGAAATAAAGGTATTAAACAGTGTTTCATTTTCCGCTATGTCTTCTGGAACAATATAATTATTATCAATACAGAAGGATACAATATTATCAATTCCAGTCTTTAGTAATTGTCTTCGATACCCCTCCATGTACACCAATCGTAACTCCTTTTCTTGCAGAGCATGGGTTGTTTCTAAGGCTTGCAATTTTTCCTTTATATCAGCTATACGTGCATCAATTTGTTTATTACGTTCTGTCAATAATTCCTTTTTCTTATGCAGGCACTCATACACGACACCGACACCTTTATGCAAATCTGCAAAATCTTTCGGATGATAGTTTTTATACACAATCATTGCAAGAAGCTTGTTTTGATCGAGCTTCTCGTCAAGTTTTTCTCTATATTGGGCATACTCATTGACGATATTCTTAAGCAATCTCATATCATCGATAAAAAAAGCCAAACTATCTATCACATCGTCACAAATATCTATAAATCCTTTTATCTCTAATTCCTCTTTTAGTTTGTCTACTGAGTTTGATGAGTTGATTATGGGAATAACAGTTGTTATATAATCAAAGAACTTTGTACGCTCTTCATCCAAGAACATGTCATCTCTAACTGCATAAATAAACACAATCTTACGCCCCACTGATTCGGATTGATTCAAGAGTTGATTCACTTCTCTTAGTTTTAGAAATATATCCGTATTGTTGAATCGATCTAAATCCTCTATAATCACAACATTATACTTAGTAACCTGAAAAAAGTATACGATTTCATCCATATGTTTGTTAAAAATAGATGTATCATCTTTATACTCCTTCAATTCTATCTCCCCATTTTTCAGATTTAATTTATTGAGTTTGCTATTGCTCAATGATTTGATGGTATGTTTGACAAACATAATTGTTGCCATAACTATATACGCAATAGCAATACCATCTGCCCATTTGTTCAATATCGGATTATTAAGATTTTGACAAATCCAGTCTATTTTCAGAAATAACGGCTCGAATACAATAATCAAAGCAATAATATATAACATTATTGCTATTGATAAAGCATATTGAAATTCGCTTGACTTATGGTAAATCCTTTTTAGTCTTGAATTATACAGTGTCTCTTGTTTCTCCTTGTAAATCAGTTGCTGTAAAATACTGTATTCGATGCGATTGTTCATCGTATCTATGTCAATCGCATCCTTACCATTATCCAAAGGAGATTTTAGTGTGGCAAGTGATATGGAAAGATACTTATATTGAGGAAAATCTTGCTTCAGAGAACGAAGTATGGAACTCTTACCAGAACCGTAAGGACCGGTAAGAGCAATATTCAGCACATCTTTCTCTTGTAATTTTTGTGCAAGATTAAGAACACTTCGATACTGCTTTTCATCGTTTTTGTTATTACGATCAAGCTTTGCAGGAGTCAATGACACCTGCTTATCATCTTCTAACGTATTATTTGCACAAACTTTCTTCCAAAATTTCCAATCCATACTCTTGCTAGTCTTAATCAGTCAGACGTATTTTTCCCGTGAGTAGCTGCTGCATCATGCCTTGTTTGATACGCTCGTATTTGGTACGCTTAGACTCCAATTCAGCTATTTCTTTATCCATATCGGAAAGGATTTCTGCTATGGCTGTTTGCTCAGTCTTGCTTAGAGACATACGAACAAGTACATTTGACACCTTATCCTTGTTTAAGTTTTGTACACTACTACCGGCTGCCATTTTCCGATATTGCTCAAATACATATTCAGAGCCAAGTAAATAGTACAAATAGTCTAAATCAAAATACTCTTGGTAATTTTGGATGACAAGCCAACCGTCATGAATGCAACCATCAATCTTCAATATAAATGGACGTCCAAAACTCATTGAATTCGATAATATGAAATCTCCAGCATATACTTTTCTTGATTTACTTTCTCCCTCTAATTTTATTTTCTCTGCTGTTTTAATTATGTATTTTGAACCAGGCTCAACATCACCTATTTTAATCCAATTTATACCATTTACATCATTAGTAATATAACTTTCTATTGGTCGTGGAGAGCCTCCGCGATATATTGAACACGTTTCACCCAAACGTTTTTCCACCCACGGTTCAGAAAATCCATGAAGGCGTTTTTGGCCGGTAAGGAGTTGCTGCATTGCGCCCTGCTTGATAAGTTTTTTCTTTTCGATTTTCTTGTTCAAGGCTGAGATTAATGCATCTGTATCGCTTAATGCTGTGGCGATGCGTTGCTGCTCCTGTATATCAATTGGTAAAGGGAACTTGAAATGTACAATATCTTTTTGATATAAATGTACTATTGTTGAACCAGCCGTTAGCCTATTGATAAACTCACGAAAATACTCTGATACAAAAGCTAATGAAAACCCTTTTTGATTTTGATTGTCTTTTGCCCTAATTACAAATACACCACTATTGAGTGTCGCAGGAAAAGGCTGGTTTCTCACTATACCAACCTTTCCAATAGTTCCGTCCTTTGAAATCAGAATATCGTTCTCTTGCACTTGAATTTTAACATCCTGCTCATAACGAAATTTACTCACAAAATGGCAAGTTCTCCAATCGATACTACCGTCAATAATATCAGTACTCGTGATTAAAGCATATTCTCCTGTTTCAAGATATTCGAAAGTGGTCAATCCTTGCCAACCAATACGAGCTTTTACTATACAATCCTTTCCGACAGAGAATACCTCCCATTCCTCAGGAATCAGTCCTATTTCCGTCTGTTTGAATTTTGTTTCAATCATAGCGAGAATCCCATTTTAGCAAGATGACTGTTTACTTTGGCTTCCAAATCGGCAACGTCGGTATCGATGACAGAGAGTGTCTGCTCGTAACGCTCCACTATGACAGTAATGTCGGCAGTGAGACGCTGCGTAACCTGCTGCATCTCGCTTTGAATCATGGCTGTGATGGTAGCTATCCATTTCTTTTCTACTACAAGGTCTATGACCTCTGTCTCAGTAAAGGCTGCATACTTAGCAGCCACGGCTTCGGTAAGTGCGGCTTTCTTCTCTTTTAGCTTTTTATCAATCGCTTTGCGCACTTTATCCTTAGCCTTATACTCTTTGGTCTTCTTCACCTCATCGGTGAGAGCTTTGTTTTCATCTTCATCGTCTTCGGCTGCTTCTTCTATGGCAGCATCAATCATGGTTTGCAGTTCGGCTGCCACTTCGTCACGATCGGCTGTAATTACGGCTATCTCTTCCAATTCATCGGCAAAATACTCATTAAGCACTATGCTGATAGGCAAGAGGTCGCACACCATATCCTCGTAGATTACAGTTTTCTTTGTACCACGCAGTAAGGTAGGCTTCCAGCCGTCGCGTGAAATGATGTAACAATCGTCCTGAAGCGTATCTAGCCAATAAGTGAGCAGCTGCTGGTAAGCATCGTAGGCAACGACAAGACTCTTATCCTCTTTCATTATGTCGAGTAGTGACTGTGCCCACTCCTCTATCAATGCCTTTGGTTTGATATTCATGGTAAGTCCACGGAACAAGGGGCGCATCTTGTCGCACCACGCTTCAATAGAGCGAGAGAAATGATTCTTTTGCTCGATGAAACTATGGTCAGCAGCAACGGCATCGGCAATCATTGCCTTATCTGTACGCAACGTGATACGCTCCACCGTTTCGTCAAATAGCATGCTACGAAGCGATGGACATACCGCCCAGTAAACAGAAAGTTGCTCCACATCGTGCTTGGGTATGCCGCCATGCAGGTGTGCATCGATGTCTTGACGTATTTCGATATCAGCAGGCTGGATATATCGTGGAATATTTAGGTTGTAATCGTTTGCCTCAATGGAGTTCTCACCGCTGATAGGCACAAACTTGGCATAATGTGGCACATCGCAACGAGCATTCCATGTATCCACAATGCGCTTGATGTCCTGCTCGCGTAAGCGGTTTTTGTTGCCGTCTTTTACAAATCCGTCTTTGGCATCGATAAAGAAAATGCCTTTGCGGTCGGCAGCACCCTGCTTGTTAATTAAGATAATCGAAGCCGGTATGCCTGTGCCGAAAAAGATGTTGGCAGGTAGTCCTACTATACCCTCAATCCACCCTTGACGGATAATATGCTTACGTATTTCGTATTCGGCATTGCCACGAAACAGCACGCCATGAGGTAAGATGCAAGCCCCACGCCCCGTGCCCGGCTTCATTGAGGCTATAAGGTGCAGCAGGAAAGCATAGTCACCACACTTGTCGGGTGGACAGAGTTCGGCAGTCCAGCGGTGGTAAATAGCATCGTCCTTACCGGCAGCACCCAGCCACGACTTGGTAGAAAATGGCGGATTGGCCACGCACACATCGAACGTTTTCAGCTGACCGCCCTCGGTAAATTCAGGACTGTTGATGGTGTCGCCCTGTTCGATAGTAGCCGTATCTACGCCATGCAGCAACATATTGAGAATAGCCAGTGAAGCCGTGGAGTTGTCTTTCTCCTGACCGTAAGGTGTTGCTCCGTTGGGCGTTTCGCCAATAGCACGTAACAGCAGCGAACCGGAGCCGCAAGTGGGGTCGTAAATAGTTGTAGATGGCGAGGTAAACTCCGTAAGATGAAGCATCTTAGCCATAACACGACTCACTTCGGCAGGAGTATAGAACTGACCTTTGCTCTTGCCGCTTTCGGCTGCAAAGTTTTTCATGAGATACTCATAGGCATCGCCAAGAATATCGTCGTCGGCAGTGCGGTTTTTACTAAAATCAAGGTCTTCGCTCTCGAAAGCTGCAATCAGATTGCTCAGTGTTTCGCGCATCTCTTTGGGCTTACCGAGTTTTGATGGGTCGTTGAAATTGGGCAAAGCAAGGCGATTGAGAAACATGGCATTAGCCTCTTTGATAGCTTCCAACTTCTTGTTGATCTGTTCGCCTATATGGTCATCGCCCTTCAGCAGTACAAAATCAGAAAACCGACAGCCATCGGGGATAGTGAAAATAGAATCTTCATCGCTTTCCTTGTCCGATAGATATTTTATAAAAAGTATCATCAGCACATAGTCCTTATACTGGCTGGCATCCATCGAACCGCGAAGCGCATCGCAGCTGTTCCAGAGTGTGCTGTATATCTGAGATTTTTTAATTGCCATATTGATGTGTGTCTAATTATAAGTTATTGGCAGCTATGCTGTGTACTGCATAAATCTGCTCTTCGTTACTATTCTCGCCTAAAATCTTGTTCAGCCCTTTCAGACATTTGAAGCCGGCAGGACGAGTAAGGTCTTTCCAGCCATCGAACACTTTTATCTGGAAATATTCGCTAATAGTAAGGATAAGCTCTATTGCGGCATCGTTGTCAAGTTTAGTCCAGTCGCTGCGGTTGTTCCATAACGCCTTTTCAAAGTCAGACTTCAACGCTTCCGGAGTTGCGGACTTGCCGTTCATGGACTTAATGAGTTCGATAAGCTGTTTGATGGTTTCAACGGTTACTTCCGTCTCCTTCTTAATCTCATCGATGATGGTTTGCAGACGAACAGCAAACGACTCGCCTTGTGCCTTATCGCGCTGCTTCCAGTCGTTGATTACCAAGCGAGCTTTGGCTGTTATCTTTTCGGCAGCAGCCTTTTTACTTCCGGCCTCTTCCTCAGCTTTACGGGCAGCATCATCGGTATTGCTTGACGATGTGAGCAGGTCGAGAAAAGAGAAATCGGCAGTGGCAGGAATAATCGTATCAGCTTCATCGGCACGGATATAGCGGTCGAGCAATTGACGCATCTGTGGGTCGCGCATCTTGACATCGAAATCCTCGTCGGATGCCTGTTTTACCCTTTGGCGCAATGATGATGCCTCGCAAGCCGACTTGTGCAGACAATCCGCCTCTTCCTGAGTGAATCCGGCACGAATGATATGGTCGGCTATATTATGGTATGCCACTACGAAAGCCTGTGTTATTTTATAGAACAACAAGCGTCGTTCCTTTGCCGGATTGTTTTCAAAATCAGTCAGAAAATACTCCACTACCTCATCGACAGTATGTATGCCTTGACGCTCCCAATCGCTTCGCATGGCATCGTATGCCTCCTTTGCATCGTTGAGTCGTTTTTTATTTCGCGTGATGGCATCTTCGAGTAATCCCTCAATATCTTCGGGGTCATAACCCGACAGACCGCCATTGGCATCGTTAAAATTGGTAATAGCATTCTTTATATTGGAGAAAGTATGCTTAAAATCAACGATAAAGCCAAACTCCTTATGTGTGAAAATGGTCTCGGAATTTTCGTCATCGAGGTCGCGCTTCAAGTCCACTCCCAAGCGGTTCACTCGACAAATGGCTTGGAATAGATTATGATCGCGCATATCCTTGTCGATATAGAGGTAAGTAGCAGAAGGTGCATCAAAACCGGTAAGCAACTTATCTACTACGATAAGCAATTTCATACACGCCGGTTGATTTACAAACAGACGTTTGGCTTTAACCTCATATTCTTCGGCATTGCGCACGCCCAAATCTTTGTGCGACTGGGTTGCCATCTCGTTTTTGAATTTGGCTTCGTCCTGAGTGGCTTCGTCGCCATCCTCTTTTTTACGCAAATCGCCATCGTTCGGGTTATAACTGGTAACTACAGCACAGTGGTCTTTTAAAATGGTATTGTCCGCCTTATGCTGAAAATACTGATAGTATTTGTATGCCGAGTAGATGCTGTCGCACACCAACATGGCATTGCACCAATCCTGATTGAGCGGATAGCGAGCCATATCGTCGAATATGGAGTTGGCAATGCGTTCGATACGCTCCCGACTGGAATAGATTTTCTGAACAGTAGCCCAGCGGTCTTCGATATTTCTACGATTCTCTTCGGCAACGCCTTTCATCATCTCATCAAGTTTCTCATCCAGTTTGTTCTTGTCAGAGACCTCTTGTTCCACATCGCGCCCCTCGTATTGCAAGTCGAGGATAACCTTATCGTCAACGGCTTCTTTGTGCAGATATTTGTGAATGAACGGGCCAAAACGATGTTCCGATTCATTGGCCACCTTGGTATATTGGGCGTAACCGCCTTTTTTCTTCTCCTCGTGGAGTAACGGTGTGCCGGTAAAACCGATAAACATGACATCGCCGCCCATAATGGCACGCATGGCTTCGTGTAGACGACCGCCCTGTGTACGGTGGCATTCATCTACAAACACAAATTTATGTTCACCTTTGGCTTTGAAACCATTAGGATATTTTGCTTTAAGCAATGCTTGCAGCTCTTCGAGATACTTTTCTAAAGGGATGTTGGCATTATCATCGCCCACCTCTTCCTTCCCAGTTTCAGGGTTGATATGCCTGCCGAATTTATGTATCAGCGAACACACAAGCCAAGACTTGTGAGAATTGTCTTTCCCACGATTGACCATTTGAAGAGCATCTAACAGGTCGTCGGCACTCTTTGCCTGATAAATACTTTCACTAGCCCCCAAGAACGTGTTGTTGATTTGCACATCAAGTTCGGTTCGGTCGGTGATGACAAGTACTCGAGGATTGTTGAAATTACGGCGTATGTATTTAGCCAACCATACCATCGTCAGGCTTTTGCCTGAGCCTTGACTGTGCCATATCACACCATCTGTTTTCTCTTTCAAGCGTGGCATGGCAGCTCGCAAAGCATGGAATTGGTGTGGACGCATCACTTTCTTTCTTCCCCCATCATTGATTACTCCATAACGGAAGAGATCGAAAAATACATCTTTTCTGAAAAATTCACGGAATGCCTCTTTGTCTGTCAACTTTACACCAACAGCATGGTCGTCGCGCTTCCAATGACACCAAAATTTTTGAGGAGTTAGTATTGTAGCATACTTGAAGCCATTTTTATCGCTTGCAGCAACAGTAAATTGGGTAGTGGTAAAGAATGACGGTATCAAGTCAAGTTCATTACTTAACGACTGTTTTATACCCTCTTCGAACGATACCGTGCTACGTTTGAGTTCAATCACACAAAGGGCTATACCATTGACATAGACAACTATATCCGGACGGCTATGCTTTCCTGTCAGCGGGTCAATATAACTCACTTCTTCTGCTATGGCAAAGTGATTGGTAAGCGGATTGTCGAAATCGAACAGCGTGACATTTTCATGTTTATGCTCCGCATCGGGTTGAATGGCTATGTGAGTAATCAGACGCTCGTAAACACTATTACTCGTATCGGATAAAATTCCACGCTTTTTATCAGGCAAGCGTGTTTCTTCTTTTAATATACGAAGAGCTTCTTCAATCTGAAAATCGGTATAATGATTACTTGGCGAACTTAAAAAACGTCTTACCTCACTGTCAATAATGGGCGAGTTCTTTTCTCCATTATCAAGTGTAGTCTTGCTTTTGGCGTATTGCAGTTTACCTAAATAATCATATTTTAGTTCATCACAAAACAGTTTAACTATTTCGTTTTGATATTCTCTTTCTTTCTGATCTATATAATCGCTCATAACCGCATGATTTATGAAACATTTACAGGATATTCGTTTAATTGGTCGCGCAGCATCTTCCAGTTAGGAAAATAGGTATCAAGAAGCCTGAAGAATCTATCGGTATGCGTCCGTTCCACAAGATGTATCACCTCATGCGCAACAATATATTCAATACATTCAATCGGCTTTTTGGCAAGTTCAAGATTGAATACTATGTGCTTCTTGGCTTTATTACAGCTGCCCCATCGCTGTGGCATGGACAGAATGTCAAAGGTCGGAATCACAGTGCCGATACGATTGCACCAACGCTCTATCAATCGAGGCAATATATCTTTAAGCTCAGATCTATACCATTCACTCAAGAGCAACTCTGCATTTTCTTTTCGACGGCATCTAACGACAATGTAATCGCCATCAATACCGACTGTTTGCTTACCACTGCTCTCAATCTCTATTTTCAATCTATATAGAGAACCCTTGAAATAGTGGGCTTCTCCGCTTACATATTCTCTCTTCGATTGATAGTTATGGCAAGTAGCCTCCTCAATTTTTTCTTTCAGCCAAATGAATTTGGACAGAATAAACATTCTTATCTGCCCATCGGTCGTATCAGTAGGTACACTGGCGTGAACCCTGCCGTCCGGTGGGTAAACAGATAGGTGAATATGCTTTATGGGCTTATATTCAATTTCTATGTCTATGCCATTTACATTCATTTGCTACTATTTATAGAATCTATTCTTCTTTTGTATGACAAATCAATTTGTGTATATCCACATCTAATACTTCTGCTATCCGTGCCAATGTGTATAAATCGGGTTGTGAATGATTGTTGCACCACTTTGATACCGTTGCCGGATCTTTATTCAAAGTTTTAGCAAGCCACTTACTCATAATCCCCTTTTCAGCTAAAACAGCCTTTATACAATTCAAATTCGCCATACTGTATTCAATTATAGATTGCGTCAAATGCAAAGTTACGCATTTGATTTGAATAAGAAGCGAAAACAAAGAAATATATTTGAACTATCCCAAATTTTCGGATTGTTGCCACTTCAAAATGTTCGTCATCTTCATAAATCAGTTCAAGTTAGCAGTTTATGACTCATAAACATCTTCAAAGTGATTGATATATCCTACAAGAGTCCTTACTATATCCTTTGCAGAACTCAACCTATCTAGAATTTTCACATGCAGCGTTCAATTTAAAATGAATCATGGTATATATACTTTACATATAGCACCATTCATCGCCAAATGAATCCAACTCATGGTATTATACTGCTTTTCTATATCCATGCCCCATAGTCTCCCAACATTCTTAATCTCCTCATCAATATTATTTTCCGTTATTTCTTCAGGATTTAAATGAGTGTTGTGTTGATTTACACAACAATTCCAAGCCTCGCTCTTGATAAATTTTTCTTTTCTTTCCTCAAACGGCAGATTTGTAGGTAACATTTTTTTCAATCGATAAATACCCAACTCCCAAAGATATAAGATTCTATGAGTCGGATCCAATTCTTGTTTTTTCCTTTCTGATGCAAGTATTGCCAAAAACTCAGGTTCCCTGATTTCTGGTTGTTGCTGCCAATAATGATTTAATGCTTCATTATCGGCTTTTTGCATTGCCTCAATTCGTTTGTAATCTTCCGCTTGATATCTTACGACATAAGGGCTTTCACTTATAGTTGGGGCATTGCCATACCATAATTGACCAGCCTCTGGTTGTTTCACTGCAAAGATTGAAGACCCCATACTAAAATCACTCTTGGATAATTCTTGATATTTAACAATCCAAGAGTCATTTCTATAGTATAAGTTCAATAGATAAAGCGCAGCCATCGAATGTAAAAGAGCTTTTATATTACCATCTTTGAGAGAAGCAAATCTATCATGTTTTACAGCTTGATATGCTTTTTCCCAAAATGTACCTGCTCTTTTATGGGCATTCTTTAATGGTCTTAGAACTATATTTTCTTCTTTGGTCAAATTAAAGAATGGAGCAACAACCAAAACTCGTTTATCATGTATCGCCCATTTTATATCAATAAGTTTTAAGCAATCCTCATCAAAAAACAAGCTTTTATCTCCACGTGGTTTTGTCCCACCATTGTCATAATACAGTTCCTTAGAAATTGCTTCTATTTGGACACAGCATCGTATAAGTAAATCTGCTATATGGGGTGAAAACGTCTCCAATTGGGAATTACATGGTTTAGTAATTTCTTTACCATTCTCATGAGTTGTAATTTCATCCGTTATAAATATGAAATTAGAAACATTAATGAACTCTTTTTCGAGACTCAAATATGTCTGCCAAAATATATCTGATTTTTTCATATAAATAATTTTTACCCACCGCCACGTAAAACCATGGACAGCAACAATTTACCAACAATATTCTATTCATAAATCAAACACAATCGTTCCACCTTGCATCCAACACCCCAGCAAACATATCTGCTTCTCTCTTGGAAATACTTAATCGTGTTGCCAATTCGCGCCATCCTTTTACGGCTTCAACTACCTCTGAAATAATCTTCTCTGCTGTTTTCCTATTGAGCATATAATCCTCGCAAGCATCAAGCAATATGCTTAAACTCGCCTTATTGGAAGTAGCCGAGATCAGCAGGCTTTGATATTCATTCAAAGTAGGGTTCATATCGTAAGCTGGAGACAATATCCACCCTTTTGCAGTCAAAAGAAAACCATGATTGCGGAAATGGTCATCGCTGTTACCAATACAGATATTGAAGGCTACACGACGGAAGAGTTCCTGCAGGTTTCGCTCTACATCGGTACAGTTCTGAATAATGAAGTCAACTATATCCAAATAGCCGTGTCCAGTAGTTGCATTATCCCCATCACTTAATCCCAACAAGGTCATGGCAGATGCAAAATGAATACGTTTGCTATCGTTTGTCCTATCGAAACGTTGTGACAGCAATGTATGATATTTCTCTCCAGTTGTCAGCACTTTGGTTTTTGCAGCGTTTACACCAGCTTTTGTAGCAAGTAAGTGACTAAAATGCTCCCAAAGACCAACATCATAGTCATCCTTGCGCGACGGGAACTTAGCCACGTAAAGAGTTTTATCCATATCTACAACATTGGCTTTAGGACGTGCTCCTCCTAATGATGTCCCAGGTTGCACAAGTTGTGCAATCCATTTCCTATCAGGAAGTATATTGTTTTCTTCGCTTTTCTCAATCTCAGCACTGGCAGCAATCAACTCCCGAATATCTGTCAGAGGTGGGATTTTCAACGATTCACTTACATTTATAAATTCACCATCAGGGGTTTCTTTAAAACGGAATCCGCCCATTCGAGAGAAATCATCGATACCAGTTAAGAAATCGAAAGATGATAATCTCCGTACTGATCGCTTTTCTTCCGCTGCTACTAATTGCTCACGACGTAACAACAAAGTACGTCCCCAACGATCTGGCAAGGCATCAGAAAAACATCCGAATATATCCTTGTCCGGTTGTGTATATTGCTGACCGGGATAATTGTTCAGGTCGTCACTCAAAAACAGACTGCTGTGCTTTTTCAACCACTCATTATTAAATGTAAAGCTATAGCTATCCGTGCCACGGAGAGACTCATAGCCCAATTCGCCTATGAGTTCCACTTCTTTGAGCCAATCGAAATCGGCATATACATACAACTTTTTCATAGATTATTCTTTCTTGGATGCACGTTCTCTTGCTTTCAAGCTCAAATCTTGCAAAGCTTTTCCCATTTTATCTTCTTTGGCAAGCAATAGAATATCATCGTCAAGTTGCAGTGCGTACAAAACACGCAGATAGATCCCTATTGCAACTGTAGGAATCCCTTTTTCTATTCGGGACACAGTAAGCGGTGAACAGGTGGCACGTTCAGCAACCTGAGCCACACTCAGATTCCGACGTAAGCGAGCCAACTTAATCTGTTCACCTACAATCTGCATCTTCTGCTCCAATTTTCGGGGAAGCTTGGTTCCCATTGTATTCTTTGCCATTACTACATCAATTTAAGGTGCAAAGCAACTATGTTGATGACTTTGCGACAATCAACCTATCATATAATATGCAAAAGTAATGCTTTTTATTTATTTAATGATGTATTGCACATAGAAAAATACACGTCTTGGCATAATTAACAATACACATAATCTATTTTGAGCAAAAACTTCCAAAACTTAATGTTATAATGTTGTTTGTAAGCACCATATACACCACAAACAATATGTTATTCGTTACAAACAATGCAAATTGTTCATCATATCAAAGAACTATTTTGCTTACCAAAAGAAAAAGATATAACTCCACGCTTAACTTAACTTTAATGACCGTTATTATATACACGGGCAATAAAGTTAAGTCAAATAGAGGGAGAGAAGAAAATTAGCCTACTAGATATTTTTTCTTTTAGCCAGCAATCAATATCAGTCACTCAGTGTTCAATTTTAGAGGAACAATCAGCAATATAGACATAACACCAGATGAAATGCTACGCAAAATCTTCCGTAAACCTCATAGCACGACTGGCAAATTTGCACCAAAAACCACCTTTTTTATCAAAGTCTTTTCATTTGTTTTCCTGTCCCGGAAAAACGCAGTATCTTTGCAAAAGTTCAGCGAAGAATAAAGAGCAAAATCAGACTTTCCTACCGTTTAAGTTTCAAACTATTGGTAGTCAATCAGTCTAATATGCTGCATCGGTAAGTAAGAAGCGCATACTATCATTGCTGCAATAAAATAGATCGTTTAAAGAAATCACTATGCCCATTATAGAAATATCATCCTTAACAGACTCCGGAGTAGAAATATTCAGTACCCTCACCGAAGCTCAATTACGGAATCGTATCGAGCCTGATAAGGGATTGCTTATTGCAGAAAGCCCCAAAGTTATCCATGTAGCTCTGAATGCTGGTTATGAGCCTTTAGCCCTCTTGTGTGAACAGAAGCATATCACTGGTGATGCGGCTGGCATCATTGAACGTTGTGGTGATATACCTGTCTATACCGGTGAAAGAAAGTTACTTGCCACATTGACCGGATATACACTGACGCGCGGTGTCCTCTGTGCCATGCGTCGTCGGGCACTACCAAGTGTAGAGGAGGTGTGTCGGAAAGCTCGACGGATCGTAGTCATTGAGGGCGTGGTAGACGCTACTAATATCGGAGCCATCTTCCGTTCCGCAGCCGCCTTGGGAATAGATGCTATATTATTAACACGCAATTCTTGTGATCCGTTAAACCGACGTGCAGTCAGGGTTTCGATGGGTTCTGTCTTCCTGATACCATGGACTTGGTTGGACGGTTCTCCCAATGAGTTGCGTAAACAGGGTTTCCGTACAGTCGCTATGGCACTCACGGAGAAATCAATCTCTATCGATAATCCTATCTTAGCAACCGAACCCAAGTTAGCCATCGTAATGGGAACAGAGGGGGATGGTCTTCAAAACGAAACAATCAATGAGGCGGACTATGTAGTCCGCATTCCTATGGCAAACGGTGTCGATTCTCTCAATGTAGCCGCCGCATCCGCTATTGCTTTCTGGCAACTTCGCGTTCAAAATGACACAGATCTGCCACCATCACCGGATGATGTACATATATGATTTTACTTATATTCCTACTCACACCTACAATACGTATTTGCGCCACAGGAACAGCGAGGTAACAACTTTTCCATCAATTCACTTCGAAAGAACTCATACAGTTCTTTATGCATGATGTCATATAGTGCCCTAACCCGTTCTTCCTGCTCATCTTCTACATGAATTCCTCCCTGAAAGGGATCTGTAAAGTTGAAAGAAACGTATTTTCTCACTACACCCTGTATTTCCTTTTGCACTTCCTCTGCTTCCGGACAAAGGGTAATGACATAATCCCACGTCTGTTGGGCATACGTCGCAACATCACAGGGCTTTCTACGCGAAAAGTCATATCCATTTTGTTCCATCACTTGGCAAACAACGTCAGGGACAGAATTTCCAGCCAAAATACCGGCAGTACTAATCTTCATCCCTCTACCGAAGGAGTTCAAAATTTCCTGTGCCATACGACTGCGGCACATATCATTATTACTTACTATAAGTATATTCTTCATACACAAATTCTATTTTTATTTATTTCCTGATATAGCTACTTTAATAACTCCATCTAATTTGTTTTCAAAGATACGATAGGCCTCCTCAATCTCATTCAACGGAAATCGATGTGTAATAAGAGGAGTAGTATCAATTTTACCTTCCTCAATCAGCATGAGAATCTCGTTACAATCGCAGCCATCCACTCCACCTGTTTTAAAAACCAAATTCTTGCCATACATATCAGGTAAAGAAAGAAGTTGTGGTTTATCATAGAGGGCTACAATCGTGACAATAGCATTAGGACGGGCACAATCCCAAGCCAAATGGAAGGAATCGTCACTCCCTGCCACTTCCAAAACGACATCTGCACCACCATGGTCACTGTTCTTGAGAACAAAATCCTTGCAGTTTTCCGGTTCAGTCACCAACACATCAGGATAATGCTCGCGGACAAACCGAATTCTTTCAGGAGACTTCTCACAGATAATAATGCGTTTTGGCTTCTTCAGCATCACACACAACAAAGTACAAATCCCGGTAGGTCCGGCACCGATGATAAGAACAGTATCTTCCGCGGTTATTTCCGAGATGCATGCTGCCCAAAAACCTGTTGCAAGCACATCACCGACAAACAAAGCTTGTTCATCACTCACTGTATCCGGAATACGATTCAAACCTTGATCCGCATAAGGAACTCTGACATATTCCGCCTGACCGCCATCAATTCGACAACCTAAAGCCCAACCGCCATTAGGATCAGTACAGTTATTCACATATCCATGCTTACAGAAAAAACACTCACCGCAGAAAGTTTCGACATTCACAGTCACCCTGTCACCAGGCTTCACCGAAGTGACATCAGCCCCTACTTGTTCTACCACACCTACCATCTCATGCCCGACAGTTATTCCGGGCACAGCACGCGGCACACTGCCATGTTTAATATGAAGATCACTGGTGCAGATGCTACCAAGTGTTACACGCACGACTGCATCCCGTGAATCCTTTATTTCCGGTCTTGCTTTCTCCTGCAATTCAAACTTTCCGTGTTCAATATATGTGTATGCAAGCATAATATCCTCCTCGTTCATTAATATATACCTTGCAAAGATAATGATTTCATTGGCAAAACAAATCTCTTTTATCACGTTCAATACTCCCAAACCGAATCTCACTCTATATTTATAACAATACAAAGCTGAATAAAGTCATTCACTGTTTTTTCTACTTCAGTTTTGATATTCTGGAAAATATTCTTACTTTTATATCCAAAATAATAAATAAAAACACCAGCACGACTTATTATATTTACACACAAGCCTATGATAGATACTTCCGAAAATCTGATTATTATAAAAGGTCAAATCAGGACTCCCGAAATAGAAAGCTGCCAGAATTATGATAGCAGCTATAAGATAGTATTCCAAAATGTTCCTAGTGCGTATACTTATAAAGAAGAAAATGTCCTTTGGCTGACTGATCCAGACAAACCGGACCCCAATAATTATCAAATAATCAGTAAAGGGAGAACTTTATCAAACATTAAAGCCTTATCTATTTTCAAAGCCGGATCACACAGCTATTGGCACATTTGTTTTCAGAATGGTAAAGAGTATGATTACAGAGAAAAGGACTTAAAAATTATCGAATCATGCTTGGGAGAGAGTCGTTCGAAAAGTATATTCGAATATTTGAAGAAAGTTGCCGATGCGAACGAATTGAAAGCTGATGACGGAACGAAGCTATTGGCAAAACAATATGAAAAGATTCATTTCATCGCAAACAACAGAGCTATTGCTGTATATCTGAATCCTCAAAAATATAAAATGCAGACCCGGACTACCTCAACCTTGATTTTTCCTTTCGGTTGTAATGCAAGCCAGCAAAAAGCAGTCCAGGCAGCTTTTGAGAATCAAATCAGTGTTGTGCAAGGACCTCCGGGAACCGGAAAGACCCAAACGATTCTGAACATCATTGCCAATATCCTTGTGCGTGGTAAGACTGTTCAGGTAGTATCTAATAATAACTCCGCCATCGTCAATGTACTTGAGAAGTTATCCAAATACGATATGGGATTCATTGTTGCATTGCTTGGCAGCACAGCTAACAAAGAGAAATTCATCGAGAATCAAGAAGAGGAAAAACAATATCCGGAGAACTTTGAGTCATGGCATGATGTGGATGCCGACCAACCTCAATTTCTCGATCAGATACATCATCAGACAGAAGAACTAAAAAGCATATTTTCCAAACAGGAACGCCTTGCCATGGCAAGACAGGAAATACAAGCTTTAAAAATAGAGTGGCAACATTATCAGCAAGAGTTCGGAACAAAAGAATTTACTTTCCAACAACGGAAAAGTTCCAGTTCGGCAGACCTTCTGAATTTATGGAATGAATGTCAACAATTTGCAGAAAAAGAACAATCATCAAGTCTTCGGGGAATAGCAGCTTTTATTCAACGGTTGAAATGGTTCTTCTTTAAATTCAGGAGCAAAACGATTTGTAAAATCCCCGATAAAAATTTCTATAAACGGGAGATGAGTTTGATTATCGCCGACTTCCAAATCTTATTCTACCAAACAAAGTATGCAGAGCTGGAAGCTGAAATAGACACATTAGAAAAGGAACTTGCCAACAAAGATGCAGCAGAAATGGCTAGACAAATGGCTGATACATCAATGAAATATCTAAAGAATCAGTTATTTCAGACCTATGGCAATAATCATGACAAGCCCATCTTTACGCTCCCTGATCTAAGAAATAATTGGCGAGAGGTACAAAAAGAATACCCTATTATATTAAGTACGACCTTTTCATCATTAAGCAGTCTACAGCGAGATGCCGTATATGATTATATCATTATGGACGAAGCATCGCAGGTTTCCGTTGAGACCGGAGCTTTAGCCTTGTCATGTGCTAAAAATGCAATCATTGTCGGTGACACCATGCAACTTCCCAATGTAGTCACAGAAGAAGATAAGGAAAAGCTAAACTTTATCGCTAATGCCTGCCTGATTAAGCCGGAATATGATTGTGCCAATATGAGTTTTTTGCAATCTGTTTGCAAAGTTATTCCGAATGTACCACAGACCTTGTTACGGGAACATTATCGATGCCATCCCCGAATCATCAACTTCTGTAATCAGAAATTTTATGGTGGAGATCTCGTCATCATGACACGTGATAAAGGAGAAGAGGATGTCATTTGTGCCATACGGACAGCCAAAGGTTACCACTCCCGCAGCCACATGAATCAACGGGAAATAGATGTTATCAAAGAGGAAGTACTACCGAATCTATCTTATGAAACAGATGAAATTGGCGTCATAGCTCCATATAACAAACAAGTAGATGCAGTTAAATCCGCACTTGAAGAGGATATTGATGTCGCAACAGTCCATAAGTTTCAGGGAAGAGAAAAGGATGCTATCATTATGACCACCGTCGACGATGTCATCACTTCCTTTTCCGACGATCCAAACCTGCTCAATGTTGCTGTTTCGCGGGCTAAGTCACAATTCTATTTAGTCGTATCGGGAAACGAACAACCCAAAGACTGCAATATCAGCGATTTGATTGCTTATATCGAATATAACAATGGCACTGTTTCCACCAGTAAGATTCATTCTATATTCGATTATCTATATGAGCAATATACAGATGCTCGAATTGCCTATTTGAAAAAACACAAGAAAATATCCGAATACGATTCCGAGAATCTTACATTTGCCTTACTCGAAGATATCCTGAAAGAAAATATCAATATGCGTCATTTGAATATCATTTGCCATTTACCACTCTATATGTTGATTCAGGATTATTCTCTATTGAATGAAGAGGAAAGCAAATATGCTGCAAATATAAATACTCATATTGATTTTCTAATTTATAATCGTGTGAGTAAACAACCGGTATTGGCTATTGAAACAGATGGTTATACATTCCACAAATCGGGGACAAGTCAGTCAGAACGCGATATTAAAAAGGATCATATTTTAGAGTTGTACGGAATTCCGTTGGTAAGATTGTCTACTATCGGTAGTAATGAGAAGAAAATTATTGGAGATAAGTTAAGCGAAGTATTAAACTTGCATTAGAATGTTCATTGCAAATCATTTTTTTGTTAGAATAGGAGTTTCTGCATATTCTAACAACCAAAAGAATAAATTTTACTCCAACTATAACAATCACATCAATAATAATGCCTACATTTACTTCTCATTTAAAGTACGACAGCACTATGGAAATTATTTTCTACTTTTGCATCAACCTCATTAAAAGTTTCTAAGAACTTAAAGTGAGTACATAAATAAACATTAATCACAATGACAAAAAACTATCTCATCGTAAAAACATTAATTAAAATGCGGATAAGATACAATACATATAACAATAAGAATCATCTGTTTTACAAAAATAGGCAGATAAATAAACCGCATTTCGACCAAATACTAAGAAATGATCAGGAAAGTATTAGGTTAACAATTCTACGCGACACACTTCTCCCGAAGCTGATGTCAGGAGAACTAAAAATTAACGCAACTGAAGTATTATAGATTACGATGAACAAGTCAATAAACATACTTGATAAAGAATACTGCAATGGGTGAAAGACCTTTGCGGTCGCTATCGTCAAAGCCAAATAAAGGCAGCGGTGAAAGTAAATGTGGAACAGTTGAAATTCAACTGGCTTTTAGGTCGTGACATTGTTGAATTGCACGTAGAAGAACGCTGGGGCGAAAGTGTTATCACTCAATTGAGCAAAGATTTACGTGAAGCTATACCCAATGCAGCTGGTTTGTCAAAGAGCAATATCTACTATTGTAGGAAGTTTTATTTGTTATATAAGGATGCTCTGAAAACTTTCCACCAACTTGGTGGAAAAAATGAAACGGAATTATTCCACCAAGTTGGTGGAATATTTGAAGTCCCATGGAGACACCATTGCTTGATAATGGATAAAGTGAAAGACGATATAGACAAAGCTCTGTTCTATGTTCACCAGACGGTGGAGAACGGCTGGAGTCGTAGTATGCTGCTCAATTTCATTAGCACCGACCTTTATGAGCGGCAGGGCAAGGCACTGACTAACTTTACAAAAACATTGCCCGATGCGATGAGCGACCTTGCACAGGAGTTGACCAAAGACCCCTACAATTTTGCTTTCACGGGTATAACTGGGCGTTACAATGAACGATTGCTCAAAAATGCTCTACTGAATAACATTACCCGATTCCTGATGGAACTAAACTATATCGCACGTTTCATTACTCAATCAATACGATAAACGATACATAAAATAATATTTATATTGCTAAATTTTCCCATTTACAGGGTCTTTACAGAGTCAAGTTCTAAATCAATATAAAAAATACGGTCCTGCTGACCCGTTGCATTACATATCTATGCCGAAGCCTAGGATACAGTGGGGGCATTAACCCTCCACACGGGGACAGAACCGTAATATCGCGAAACTACGAACATATTTTTAATATGTTCGTAGTCGTTTACGACTAAAGGCTCCTTGGCTTCCAGTCGGCAAAATAGACATGTAATGCCCTACAAAGATAAGACTATTTCCTTATAAAGCCAATAAAATCAATGTTTTATTATAAAATAATGCAGAATGGTATATAAAAATCTCAATAAAAAGATACGACCCTGATCCCCCGCTGCATTACAAATCTATTAGCCGCAGCCTAGGATATGAGTGGGGTAATTAACCTACCACACGAGGAACACAGAGCCGTACTATCATTAACTGCAAAGTATATATATACCTGCAACTGACGACAACTAAGGATCTCCTAAGACATATAAACGACTTAAATATTGTAATGCAATACAAAGGTGAACATAAAATCCGAGAAAACCAAAGCACCAAGCATTATTCTTATAGCAAATGCACATTATATATCGCCTAAGATAAAATGACTGATATTTTAAAGAATTGAATCTAAACAGAAAAATCACCTTTGAAACACAATGTAACAAAGGTGATTTATTTGCACTAATTTCATTTCAAGATATTATTCCCGAAAGCTACTCTTTATTTTTCTGCGGTACTTCAATCCCCTCCGGCCATATAGCAGTTGTATAAGCCACAGCATCATTTCCATTACCGGTCAAGTCTTTTGCAATGTTATTTCCTTTACCTTCGTTGAACTTCCAGTAAGCTTTCAAACCAGTAGTTTGGGGATCAACATCATACATATTCCTGTAAATTTCTTCTTGTGAACGGAGCACATTCCATATACGTACTTCACAAATCTCTCCATTTAATTGCCGACTCATATCGTCGGGGTCTCCATAAGAGTGTCCTATCTTAAACATAAAGTCTCCTTTCTTCTGTTTTCCAAGGTTTATGGCTTCCCCATTTCCGTAATCGTCAATGCGGCTCTGCTCTTTACCATCTACATACATAATAGCAGCCTTTGTCTCCGTGTCATAAGTAACGGCAACATGATACCACTCACCAGGTTGCAACAGTTTACCATCATTGGCATTTGGAAATTTCATTTCATTAACCGCAAATTGCAATTGCTGTCTAGGAAAGCCAGAATCACCAAAACGTAACAAACAATATTGCTCAATACCCATAATGGATGAGATTTCAGTAAGAGGATCAAATCTATTCACTCGAACAACAGCTTCGAAAGTAAGTTGCTTCAATCCGTTTACTACATTAGCAGTAGGACTACCGGCAACAAATCCCGGTATCTCAAAATAATTGTTAGCAAGACTGACAGCAGTAGTTATAGCACTGGAACGACGCACTATGTAACAGATATTTTTAGATCCGCCCAATATGCTCATCCCTCCTGATGCTTCTCCAATAGTAACAGGTAATAGAAAGCTAGTGTCAATATCCAAGTCTATCAGGTTGGAAAATTCAATAGTTACCATTTCCGAATCTACACTTCCCTTAGGAATGACAACATGCTGGGTGGAGAACTTATAATACTTAGCATCCAACATTGCATAATTATTCCCTAAACGTGCATTATAATAACTTATCAATGAAGGATCTGTCCGAAAGCTGACATCTATATCCTGCTCAGCAGGATATGCCAATACAGCAGAAATCTGTTGCTGTCCATCCTGTTTAAGATTATTAAATGTAAAATTAGCTATATCCTTCACTTTCGCCGCATCAATATATACACTATTACCAAAAGGAGATTCCTTAGTATAATCTTTGTTGTCACAACCTGTTATTAATAACAGGAAAACCATGACCAAACAATTATTACTTATTTTCATTATATTCTTGTTTTGAATTATCAGACTCATTATATCTTTAGTTTTAAGATTCATTTTATTTCTCACATTCCGGACGGACGTACCCATCCTTTTGAATACACATTATACATCTGGCGCAAAAGCCAGTCCAACGGTTTATAAGTATAAGAATACTCACCGGAAATAAATCCCCAATCATAAGGAGGATAGATGGATTGCCCCCAATAAGCACCATCATCCATCATAGCGTTAATGCCATCTCCTATCGCGATATCGTTCACCATTCCTTCATACATATTTTGCTCATTGGCTGTAAGATCAAACGCATATACAACAATATTATTTTTTTTACGCTTATTCATTTTCCAATCCACCATCCTATATTGCGATTTATCTCTCAAAGGATTTTCTCCTTTTTCATATAATGGAATAACCAAACTTCCATAACATTCCGGTGCCAGCCCTATAATAGGTTTACGAGTATATTCACTATAAGGATGCTCTGCGTCCCATGGTTCTATAATCTGTACCACTTCTTTTCCACTATCATACGCATGCCACGCATAGTCTATATACTTACCTACCTCAATGCCGCCACATCGATTTACATCATAAAAATATTCAGTAGCTTCTCCCTTATCAACAACTGTCAGCAACTTTTCAGGAAGTGCATCCCGCAATGCTTTTATTAGTTTAGGATAAGAGACTGTATTCATAGCAAACATACCTTCCTTGTTATAAGTACTCACTTTGTCCCAGAGATTTATTCCATCCAAACGATAAAGTTCTACCACATTTTTCACCTGTTGAACAAAATCTGCAAGCTGCATATCGTTTAAATTACAAAAGCCAAACCCTTTATTACCATTTTCAATGCTAAGACATACTTTACGTCCGTGTTCCTGAAGCGGACGAATAAACTTATCCGCCTTTTCCAACACATCACGTATGTCACTACTCAAATTGAGCAGTGCACGTCCTGTTGCAGACTCATAGTCCATTGTCACAATTCGTAGATTCACGATACTACCTATATTATGTAAAGCTTGAGTATAATCTATCTGATTAATTTTTTGAATTCCATAAACATCAGCTATCAACGGTTGATAAGTTGAAGTATTCACATAGAAAACAACAAATGCATCAGGTAGCATTGGCGGCATATCTATTTGTTCATACTGGTTATTAGGATAACAAGTCGTTATTCTTTTCCGAATATTTACAATATAATAAAGCACCTGTTTCTTAGTATCCACCTTTACTCCTGTAGGTATTTCTTCCATAGTTAATGGCAAAAGATATGGAGTATCAGTATTCAGTCCGGCTGTGGATATAGTAAATTTGATTTTGGCAGATTTTTGTTCTCCAGCATCTATTGAAAGAACTCCGCCATTTTCGAACTGCACATTCCCAGCCGGCAATGTATTCAATTTGGAATTGTTTTCCTCATTATAATCTTCTACAAGCTTCTCGTTTACAACGGCTGTGACAGTCAACCTGCTTCCGGCTGATTGTGACAGTGAATAGAATATTTCCTCTGTGGCAGATTCGTCCCCTTCCGTCAACTCAATAAATGCTTTATTAGTCAATGTAGTTGTGTTACGCAGGGCACCTGCAATATTATCCATAGCCGTCTCGTCAGGCATTCTGTCCGCATTCATTGAGATAGTCTCTTCGGTACACCCTGTTACTCCTATTTTCAGTAACAATACTAATATAAAATGTATGATAAGATTCTTTTTCATATTAATTCTTTTTTATTTCGATGGGTTCATTAGTTGAATAGCCGTTCGTGTAATCTCGTAATTCCTTATCGGGCTATAATAATCATTGCCTATAGCATAAATTCCCAATCCAGCTAATGGACCAAGAGCAACCACACGGTCAGTCATTAAAGTTACAGCCTCTTGTTTTACACCAGTCTCATCAATTACTTGTCCGCCCATTTGAACAGATAACAATAATTTATCTTTAGACAATAAACTATTGGCAAGAATCCCCGTCACCTGCAATTTCAAATCGGTTACATTGGTCAACTCTGCAGTATTCAACACAATATAATTCAATTTGTCAAAGTCTGCTTCATCAACGAAAGCCGGATTTCCTTCCAATACCAATAATTTATCCTGTCCCGTAGCAGTAGATAATTTAGAAACAATCAGCCGTGATTTCTCTTTATACGATGCCAATTCAGCATCAGTTCCATTATAGAGCGGAAGACCGGTAAAAGCAAATCCGTCCAGATTGAGTTCGGCCGACGTAGCAATTTCTTTATCCAACCAACTATTTAATGCCGTGATATCTGTTAAGGAAGAGGCGTGAGCTACATAATCTATCAAATAAAGCACCCGGATACTCTTTTCCTGCAATAGAGGGATATCCTCCCGATCATAATCAGAGATTTGGTGAGAATTACCCAAGGTCACAATATCCAACGAATCCGGCAATGCCCGAAGATAACTACCTTCATTTAGCGATTTTTCCGGAGAATTATCAAAGTGCGCATATGACAAGTAATGTTTACTTTGTTTGTAGGTACGTAATGCCTGCATATAACGCGCCCATAGTTCCGGATTCTGTTCTTTCGCACTATTAATATCAATATCTACAATTTCAGGTTCATTCCAGTCATCACAAGCAACAGGCAATAAAAAAGCCGTTAAAAACAGAAGACTATAAATGAATTGTTTATATATTATTGTTTTCATATAAATTCTTTTTCATTCTTTTATTCGTATTCAAACTCTCTCGTCAATTGAGATAAGATTTCTTATCCCACCACAATCTCGTTCCCCCATTGTCAGGACCTCCTAACATACCTATCGCCAAATTGATATTCGAAAGATTTTCAGTATATTCTGTAGGCGGATACCACAAACGACGGATCATATGCTCGGAACTGATGCTACCACCACTTTTGTTTTCTATAACCGGCATAAGATGAGGATATCCTGTACGGCGGAGTTCACTCCATGACTCAACACCTAAAGGGAAATTAGCAATCCATTTTTGAGTGATGATACGTTCAAGATTACGTTCAAAATTATCCGCACCATCTTCCCAAGCAATAGTAATAGTACTTCTCGGACCTTCCCAATCAGTATAGGCAAATGTCGGATCATTGTACGCTTCCGGAGTGTCAGTCGAATTCTCCGCATAGGTTTCAGAGCCCGACAGACCATATTGTTCAAAAGAAAGAGCTATCGCCATATTATATAAATCTTTAGCTTCCCCACCCATATTCCAGCCTCGCAAGGCACCTTCGGCACGTAAGAAAGTGATTTCTGCGGCATTCATCCATAAAAAAGGACTGGTACTGCTGATAATCGGTATGCTGTATGCATTTACCATCTCATCCTTGGTAGTCACATCAATGCCAATACGAATACCCGCGTATCCATCAACCTCTTGCGGTTGGAAGTTTTCATCATATACAATCATTTTCACTGTAGTGAACATCTTTTCCCGACGCGGATCTTTATAACCATTCATATATGAGATAATATCAGCCCCCGCACGCTGGTCATTCCAGTCATTAAAAATCATAGCAACCCTATTTTCTTCCACTTTCAAGAAAGCGTTATCATTTATTTCCGTCATTACGCCTGCCGTTACAGCTTCTTCGGCTATTCGTTGTATTTCCGCCTGCATTTCCGGTACATAAGTCAAGCGCATGGTCATACGCAATTTGAGTGAATTAGTAAATTTGAGCCATTTGGAAAGATCGCCTTGATATACATCATCAAATTTACGAAAAGCTTCCGCACTCAAATTGAGATTATCCCTAAGGACATCACTCACTTCGTCCAATTCACTGAACATTTGCTTATATACCTCTTCCTGCGAATCATAAGGTACGGTAAGAGAAATCTTATCTGTTTTAGAAATGATTTTTGAATAAGGAATCGGACCGTACATATCTGTCACACGCTGCATGATGACCACACGAAACAGTTTCCCCAGTGCCAACGCCACAGGATCGTCTGTTTTATCCAACAAGTCCCGATAAAACGGATAAGTACGGGTGACTAAATCTGAAAAAGGAGCTTCTTGCCAATCTATTGGTGGATTATACGTTTCAAACTTAGCCGTCCATTCTACAGTACAACCAATGTAACCGGCAAACGCACCTGCGCCAAGTGCTTCAACAAACTGATAGAGATGTTCTTCCGTAGGAATCACCAACCCTTGTAATCCTTTAAGACTGGCGCCTACGTTATAACTTTCACGCCCCAGCTCTTCTTTGTCAACCTGATAATCCTTCCGGTTGACTTTATCGAAATTATCCGTACAAGCGTAACCGACAATAAGCAATAGCGCTAGCGAAAGCAATTTTATGGTAGATGTTATATATTTCATAGTGACTACTTTTTATCTGTTAAAAGTTGATTTTCACATTCAAACCGACATTACGGGTACTCGGCAACATGAAAAAGTCGATCCCTTGATAATAGTTACCAGTCGTTGCAACGGCTTCCGGATCAAAAGGAGCTTTATTATAAATCATACAGAGATTGCGTCCCACAACAGACAACTGAATATCGCATACATCATGCAACCATTTACGTGGAAGCGTGTAACCGATAGCCGCCTCCTGCAATCGAATATTGGTAGCACTATAAGTATAATACTGTGGCAGACCACTTTGTGAACCGATAGCCGTGAACCATGTCTGCGCATCCACCCTATTACGTCCATTCACTAATACCCCACCATTATCACGGGCAACCGCCGAACTTTCAGATACCCCATATTGATCCATGGCCGCTGCAGTAGCCGAATAAACAATACCGCCTATACGTGCAGTAACTAAAGCACTGATATTAAACCCTTTCCATGAAAACTGATTGTTCCATGCCAAATTACATTTAGGGAAAACACTTCCTAATTTAATATCAGGTCGATTATTCACTGTTACTAATGTACCCGCAGGAGAAATTTCTACCATTCCATTGTCGTCCCGCTTCAAATCAGACTGTGTGTAAAGGTCACCCAGCGAACCTCCTGTTTTCAATATGAATCTGGCCTTTCCGAGTCCGCCTACATCCAGCCGATCTTTATTTATAGGCTCACCAGTCTCCGGATGTATATAGTCCTTTACCAATTCTATAATTTTGTTCTTGTTATGGCTTAATGTAAAATTACTTTGCCAGCGAAAATCTTTCTTCCATGTATGTCCGTAACCAAATGAAAGCTCTACTCCCTGGTTACGTACATATCCTGTTTGAAGGTAAATGGTAGTATATCCGGATGATACGGAAATTTTCGGATCGAACGTCTGATTAAACGTATTAGCCAAATACCATGACAAACTGAGATTAAAGTCCTTGAAAAGCCGCATATCCAAGCCTAATTCCCATGAATCGGTCCGTTCAGGTTTAAGGTCACCAATGGGATAATGTGTTTTCGGCTTCCACGTTTGAGTAGTTTCGTCATACTCAAAAGTAGGCGATGTCAAGTTACGAGGATAAGGCATACCCACCGAACTAAACGAACTGCGCACTTTCAGATAATCAACGAAAGAAGGTAGTTTCACCATTTCAGAGACGACAGCCGAAAGTCCAATTGACGGATAAAAGAAACAAGTAGAAGATGAGTTTGCCAACTGTGACGCCCAGTCATTACGTCCGGTCAGCGTAAGATAAAGCATACTCTTCCACCCTACTTCAGCACTGGCAAATATAGACTGCGTCTGTTCTTCCCATTCATCCTGACGTGCTTTTTTCTGCGTATTGTCAAGATCAAACACATTAAAAACATTGGGAATACCATTGGCACGTATCGGCCCACGATAACTCAATTCGTCATACTTATTATCTACGATGCTCGCCCCGATATTGACCACAATAGAATAATCACCCAAACGTTTATTTATATTTGCCAACGCATCAGCATACACTTGTGTTTCGTCAGGTTTAGATATAGCATAAAATCCCTGTGCACTACCTTCAGTAAGAGTAGTATTGGAACTTGCATATAATTTTTGTTCATATTTGGTACTGGAATTATCAACCCGAACACGCCCTGAAATATTCAGCCAGTCTGTAATATCATAACTTAAAGAGACAGACAGCATATAACGCTTCTTGTCATTCGTCCGTAAATTGCGATAAGCGATCCAATAAGGATTCTGCATCCGCAAGTCTCCTTCCCCTTGAGGCCAAAACATAGTTTTAATCTTACGGGCCGGATCCCAACGTTCGAACACTTTTATCAAATTAAAGTCGTCGCCACGTGGAAACAAATAAACAGGAACTATCGGATTTGAGTAAGCACCTTGATTAGTCATATTGCGGTCATTCTGAATAATATAACTTGCACCTACATCAAGCTTCATCCTGTCATTCAGAAAGTTTGTAGTGTTACGGAAGGTGAAATTAAAACGGTTGTAACGGTTGTTTGGTACAATCCCTTCCGAATTAACCGCAGCAGCAGAAAAGAAGGTCTGATTCTTATCTGTTCCCGTTGATAATGTAATGGAATTGGTATAAGTTATCCCCGTATCAAAGAAATCACGTGGTTCATAGTTTCTACGAGATGCGTCATTTAATAAAGTCCCCCAACTCAACGTAGTAGAATTACCTGCTTTTCCCGAACTGCCTGTACCATAGCGATTTTGAAAATGTGGAAGTACGAATGGTTTAGCGAATTCGGTATTACTAGACACAGAAACCTGCAATTTACCAACTTTGCCACGTTTCGTATTAATAACGATGGCTCCATTTGCCGCATTACTTCCATAAAGGGCGGCAGCTGCTGCTCCAGTCAGCACTGAGATACTTTCAATGTCATCCGGATTGATGTCGGCAATGCTCTCAGTCACTCCCTGTGAACCATTCTCCATACTACCGCCACCTCCGAAATTAAACATGGGAATACCGTCAATAACATACAATGCATTACTGCTTTGTTCTATCGACTTTGTACCACGCATCACCACCTTGCTAGCTCCACCTACTCCTGAAGAACTACTGTTTATATTAACTCCTGCGACTTTACCATTCAGGCTATTAATAAAGTTTGCATCCTTGACATTTGTCAACTGGTCGGATTTTACCTGTTGTACATTGTAACTCAGAGCCTTTTGTTCCCTCTTGATACCCAAGGCAGTTACAACTACTTCATTTAGCGCCTCTACGTTAGCAGACATTTGTATATTGTACACATTCTTATCTGCTATTTTTACATAAGACGAAATATAGCCAATATAAGTAAAGCTTAATATACTACCTATAGAAGCTTTTATGACGTACTTACCCTCCAAATCAGTAACAGTTCCATCATCAGTCCCTTCTACCCGTATATTTACTCCTATCAGTGGTTCATTTTTCTCATCAACAACCCTTCCTGTTACCTGTTTAACAACCACAGTTCCAGTCTTTGGTTGAGGAATAATATTAATATAATTTCTTTTAATTCCATAAGTAAATCCTGTTCCTTTAAGGATAATCGAGAGGGCTTTTTCCAAATCAATATTTTTCAAATTGAGATTGATAGCCGGTTTATCAATTAATTGCGAATCGTTATATCCTACTGAAAGCTTTGATTGCTTCTCCACTTCTTTCAGTGCTTCAATAACAGTTATATTTTCTTTTTGAATAGTAATTTTCATACCACCTTGGGCAAAAGCTGTAGCTTGTATTACAACCATAAATAAAAACAACACAAATCTTATCCCTTTTGCCTTCTTATCATTTTTCAATGTATAACTGTGTAACATGAATTTTAAGTATTAGTTTGCTAACTTTTTTATTCGCAACACATGTCTATCTGTTTTAATTTTCGATTTCATATCCAAGGCAGGAAGATTCCTGGCATAGATACTTTTTCACATATATCTTTATTATTAAGCAGTGCCTATCAACAAATGAAAGGCATCTGCAGTTTGTATATTCAGGTTAATTTATAAAAGACCGGAAGTGTCCTTCTCTGAAAGTCTATCACTTCCAGTCTTCAATTCATTCACATGGAGCGTCCTGATATCTTAATAATTCTTCGCATAGATAGTCGTCGTACGAGATACGGTCTTGCCTCCCCAAACTCTTGAAGCAAAGTTATTCATTAAGCTTGTTTGACCGGACTCGCGTAGATTGAACATCATAATGGCGCCATAGCCACTATAATTTGCAGCGCTACTTTGTATCACACCTGCACTTGGTCTACCATCCGTACAGTGTATTGACATCTTTGCCCATTTGCTATTCCCTAATCCGGCCGGAGTACTCCAATCCGCCCCGAAATCAGGCCACATGTAACTAATGGCATTCATTGTAGTCGCATCAAAATTTGTATAACCACCAAAACTGAATACTGTAATCAGTTTATCAGGCAACAACTGACGCACTCTTTTTACAAGATTTCCAAAAATCGTAGTACTTGGTGAAGGTAAATTAGAAGGTGCCTTCCAATAGTCTGCATATTCATCATCAAAATCCACACCATCTAAATTGTATTGCTTAACACAAGCGGCAATCTGTTGTGCAAAACTTTCAATCATAGCCGGTGTCAAGTTACAGAACCCCACTCCGGTGTGATCACCCAACAGCCCTAAAGAGACTCTGATACCTTTCTGTTGTAAAGGAGCGATAAGCGTACCGGCATTGGTCAATATATGAGACTGATTATTGTTATGATACAATTGAACAGTACTAGCCGCACCCCGAATATTAGAAGCAAACAGAATCACATTATCAATCACCTGCTCTTGCGGATCCGTACCTGTAAAATAGTACTCTCCTGCATTTAGAGGATTTACATCATTAGTTTCAATATAAGTAGTCAACTTCGGCATCTTGTCGCTGACGCCGCAAGTAGTTGGCGAAATACCTTGTTGTTGTGCCTCTCCCATGTAGTCATCACTACTGCAACTTATGATCAAAGTTCCTGCCACCATTGCTACAACGAGTAACAAGAAGTATTTCAAATTTTTCATATAGTATTACTTTTTATATGGTTACTATTTTGCTTAGGTAATGCGTTCTAAAAGCTTAATAATTCCTCCTTTCTCCGTTTTAGTTATTCGACATACCTTCCACCGCTTTAACTTTCTAATATCAAAATTATTTCTGCATAATATAGCATTTATCATGTTCTATCTTAAAACATAAATCTCCTGCTACATCAACAATAACATCCATAACTTCAGACAAAGGTGGATTATCTTTAAACCTGAAACTATAACGATCATTCTTTAAGCTATGCTGATTATAAAAGAACTTACAATCGTACTTACGTTCCAATATCGTTATAATCTCCGTTATAGTCTTTCGATTAAATACCAACTCACCTTTTTGCCATGCTGTCACATCTTTCATATCAGGATAAGTCAGAGTATCTTGACGGCTCTTCCTATTATACACCAATTGTTCATTTGGCTTAAGCAACTTCTTTTTGCCCAAGTCGTCAAATTCCACAAGAACACTCCCTGTTATTAGAGTTGTAAAAACATTATTATCTTCAGTATATGCGGATACATTAAACTCGGTTCCCAAAGCTGTTATTTGAAAATCATTGGTTTTGACAATAAACGGTTTGTTTTTATTAGCTTTTACTTTAAAATTAGCTTCGCCAATTAGAAAAACACTACGGTACTTTCCTGTAAATTGTTCGGGATATAATAACATACTCCTCGAATTCATGCTTACCCGACTTCCGTCAGGCAAAAAAAATGTCTTCATCTGAGTGCCCGATATGCATTGCTGAGTTATTCCTGAATCGTCTTTTTCTGCCTTACAAAGCAGATATCCTAAAGATATAGATACTATTAATAATATAACAGCTACCGATTGCCACAATCGCATAAACAGTTTTTTATCGGACTTTTGTTGAGGTTGAACATGTGTAAGATTGTTATCTAACTTCCAACGTTCCAGTGATTTCTCCAGGTCGAATACTTTTCCTTTTTTTCTTGCTTCTAGATAAAGCTCCTGTAATGCTTCATCCTTTTCTTTTTCATATTCATTATCAACCAACCACCTGTAAAACATTTGATTTGTTTGTTCCGAATAATTATGTCGGGCAAAAAGGGATAATATTTTCTGAAAATAATTCTTCATGTTATCATTATATTAGATTTTGAAATTTCATATATAACGATTGAAACATTCCAGCTACTTAAAGAAAATACAGGAAAAATAAAATTAAAATGATTCTCTTTAAAACTTGAAGCGACAAATATATCTGATGCTCTATTGTACGAACAGAAAGATGTAAGGATAATGCAATCTCCTGATTGCTCATATTATTGAAACGGCTCATCTCAAAAATCCTTCTGCGACGTTCAGGAAAGTTTTCAAGAGCCATTCTTATTATTAGTTGCATTTCTTTATAATAAAGCGAATTTAACGGATCTGAGAAGCCTAACAAATCCTTAATTGTACTTTTCTTTATTTGTTCCTCCCGATAATCATTTTCCAGTCTTTTGTGCTTGATAAAATCAAATGCAACATTTTTTGCCATAGCGTATATATACCCTTCTTTTCCATCATTATTTTGCCACGTCTCAAAATTAGTCCATAATTTGGTAAATACATCTTGAGCCAAATCTTCCGCATCTGCTTCCGATTTAAGAAACATATTGATAAAAAACTTCACTGAAGAGAAATGAGCTCTAAATATCATTTCAAACTGTTCTACTAAACAATGGTCTTGATTCATATAAGGTTACACTTTTGTTTGTGTTACCTTACAAAGATAGAGTAACTTATCTAGAATTGAAAGTAATAATGGTTTTATTTTTAATAAAACATTACCATATCGTTACAATTAAATTCTAATCCCTAAATCCAACTCAAAAATAAAATAACTTCTACTTTTTTAGACATTCTTTTGAGAAACAACTTAAAAATTCTAGCATACTCGTCTATCACGAACACTTTTTTCGATTAATTAAAAACTACATACGTACCATTATGAGAACAAATATTTGCCGAAAGGTTGGACTATTTGTTCTTTGGATGATTTAGCTACTTTTGGGGGAGGAAAAACGCCCTCAATGGATAACAGAAAGTATTGGAATAATGCTAAGCATCTATGGATAACATCAAAAGACATGAAGTTTGCTCATATAGCAGATTCCTTGTTGAAAATTTCCGATGCAGCATTAGATCAAATGACAATTTACGGTAAAGGCACATTATTAATAGTGACAAGAAGTGGAATATTACGTCATACATTCCCCATTGCAATTTTAGATACAGAAGCGACCGTTAATCAAGATGTAAAGGCGATTTCATGTGTTTTATCACATATTCACACATACTTGTATTATGTGATAAAAGCTCAAGAGCAGGTGATTCTTAAAGATTATCATAAAGATGGTACTACCGTTGATAGTATAGATTTTGATAAATTTAAGAAGTTGATAGTACCATTACCTCCATTATCTGAACAATACCGTATCGTAGAAGAGATTGAACATTGGTTTGCTTTGATTGACCAAATAGAGCAAGGAAAAACCGATTTACAGACAACTATCAAGCAAATTAAGGGTAAAATCCTTGACCTCGCCATTCACGGCAAACTCGTGCCTCAAGACCCGAATGACGAATCTGCCATTGAACTGTTGAAGCGCATAAATCCCGACTTCACACCTTGTGATAACAGACATAGTGGGAAGTTGCCTTATGAAATACCTA
>OGFI01000349.1_pt1 | contig 39299 bp, 32 predicted proteins | sample 1570901 | NCBI WGS metagenome assembly OGFI01 (sample SAMEA2582018, study PRJEB24529) | metagenome | biome: Human gut stool | place: China | collected 2011 | reverse complement strand
CATGCTTACGGTTTGCACCGCAAGCCCGCTACTTTAGTAGTGGGTTCTGTTGACTAAAGAACAAAGAATTAGGAGAAATATCAGCAGTAATTAAGCATGACGACGACGCTTCTTCATACCCAGCGTACCCAGACCAAACAACAGGCTGGCCAGACCAGTTAAGGCAAGCGCTTCGTCTTTATCGTTACCAGTCTGAGGCAGCTGTTGCTGACCTTGAGATGGTGCCTGCGATTGACTAGCCGTTTGCAAGGCTGCTGACTGTACGGCCGCAAATACCGGTTGTTGACTGGTCTTTGGCGACAACGGCGTTTCTGGCGTCGTTGCTTGAGGCGTAGTCGGCGTTTCGTTCTTAGGTGTTGCCGGCTTCGGTTCGTCGGTATGCGTCTTGACCGTATTCGAGTTAAAGGCTTGGTTGTTGATGCTGTTGACGTACTTGTTTTCAACATCGCCAGCCTTGACCCGCATCATCTTGAGGTAGGCCGTAGCTCCAAACTCAGACTTGGCGTAGTCAACCTTGGTCAGGAAGTCTTGATCGAACTCGATATCGACAATACCGTTATCCTGATCAATCGTCTGCGTCGTGTACTTGGTAACGTCGGTACCCTTCTTGAGGACCGTGCCGTCAGTCAGCGTCACGTCGCTGTTAAGCAGTACCGTGTAGCCGCCGTTGTACTGATCGTGTTCTTGATCGTAGTCGTCGTGGAAGCCGTATTCGGTGATACCATTACTGTTCTTTGGAACCGTCGAGCCTTCCAGCTTGTAGTCAAACAAGCTGTTCAGGTCAATGTTGGCACCGTTGAGGCTCTTGTTGTTGTCAACCGAGACCACGACGTCCTTCTTTGGATCCGGCTTAAACGTCGTAATCGTAGCCTTGTTGGTGGATACCGTGTGGTTGTTGATCGTTGACGAGCCAACGTTTTCCAACTGCGTGCCGCTTGGAACGTCAGAGTGAATCTTAAACGTCAGCAGCAGCTGAGCATTACCAGCTGGCGCCGAACCAGGATTCTTGCGGGTAGCCGTGATCTTGTCGCCCTGCTTGGTGATCGTGTACTGATCAGTTGCGTCCTTGCCGTTTTCCAGTACTTGGGCGGACTGGAAGTCAACCTTGTCAGCAAATGCTGAGTAGTCGTCCGTGATTGAAACATCGGTCAGCTTATCGGTCAAGGTAGCGGGATCCGGCAGACTAGTAGTTACCTGCGCATGAGCCAGCGTACCGTCAATGTAGACCTTACCGTCAACCGTCTGCGTTCCTTCGACCCAGTGCTTGTCAGCCGTCTGAGTGTACGTAGTAATGCTTGGCGTGTTGGTTGGCACCGTCTCGTTGTTCAGCGTACCGGAACCGTGGTTTTCCAGGACCGTGCCGTTAGGAATATCATGGTTGAGCTTGTAGTCAACCGTCATCGTAACGTTGCCACCCTTGGCATCAGACATATCCTTCCGCGTGGCCGTAACCTTACCATCATTGTCGGTAACTGCGTACTTGCTGGTTGCGTCCGTCCCGTTTTCGTAGACGTGTACTTCACTGGCATCGGCGTAATTGGAGAAGTTGGAGTAGTCATCGGTAATGGCAAAGTTCTTAACGTCGCTGGTGTCGCTTGGCAGAGACATGTTAACCTGCGACTTAACTTGACCGTTTTCAACGGCAATATCCGTCGTTGGTGCGAGCAGCAGCATGCTGGTCTTCGTCGTTGACGTCTGGCCGTTGACGTTGCCTGAGGCTTTAGCAACCAGCGAGGAAGCATCAAGCGAGTCGGCAGCCTTCATGTTAGCTTTCATCGTAACCGTTGTGCTGGAGCCATTGCCGGCCGTGTTGACCTTGGATGGATCCTTCCGCGTGGCCACGACCTTACCGTTTGGATCAATGGCAATGTTGTACTCGCTGGTAACGTCAATCCCGTTTTCGTAGACGTGCACAGCTTGAACCGTAACGTCCTTGGCAAACTTGGAGAAGTCATCAGTCAGCTGCACCTTGTTGATGGAGCCGCCCAGCTTGGACTTGTCTGGCAGCGTCATGTTGACCTGAGCGGTTACGTTGTCGTCGTTGATAGCGACCTTGCCGTCAACGTTCTGACCGCCACTGACCCAGTGCTTGTCTGTGTCCTGCTTGTACGTAACGATCGTGCGATTTGGCGTTGGTACCGTGTCATTGTCGATTGTTCCGGAACCAATATTAATCAATTGGGTATTGCTTGGCACATCAGTGTGAACCGTCCAGTCAACGTCCAATTCCAGCGTACCCTTAGGAGCAGCAGCCGCATTCTTGCGGGTAGCCGTAACCTTGCCATTGGCAACCGAGATGGTGTATTGGCTGGTTACATCGTTGCCGTTTTCCAGCACCTTGGCGCTCTTGTAGTCAACGTATTGGGCAAACTTGGAGTAGTCGTCCGTGATGGCTACCTTGCTTAACGGCTGAGCCAGCTGATCTGGATCTGGCAAGCTCATCGTTACCTTACCGGATACCTGATCACCGTCAATGAACGTCTTGCCGTCAACAACCTGACTGCCGTTGACCCAGTGCTTGTCGGTCTCTGGCGTGTACGTAACCACCTTAGGCGATGGCGTTGGTACGGATTCGTCATCCAAGGTACCAGTACCCTTGTTTTCCAACTGCGTCCCTGATGGAACATTGGCACGTACCTGCCAGGTTACGAGCATTTGGACGTTACCGGCTGGCGCACCAGCGGCATTCTTGCGAGTAGCCGTGATATGACTGCCATCGTTCTGCATGTTGTACTGATCGGAAACGTCCTTGCCGTTTTCCCGAATCTCAACCGTCTTGACGTCAGCGTACTTGCTTAAGCCTGAGTAGTCGTCGACCAGTTGTACCTTGGTCAGTTTCTTGGCCAGCGTGTTCTGGTCTGGCAACGTCATTGAAATCGCGGACTGAACCTGATCATTATTGATGACCAGCTTGTCGTTGACCGTTTGATCACCGACGTTCCAAGTCTTGTTGGTATCCTGCTTGTACGTCTTAACCGTCCGGTCTGGCGTGGCGATCGTCTCGTCGTTGATCGTTCCGGAACCGCTGTTGACCAGGCTGGTGCCAGAAGCAACGTCAGAGTGGAGCTTGAAGTTGACATGCAGGTCAACCGTGCCAGCTGGCGTCGTGGAAGCGTTCTTACGGGTAGCCGTAACCTTGCCATTGGCAACCGAGATCGTGTACTCGCTGGAAACGTCCTTGCCGTTTTCCAGCACTTGAGCACTTTCGTAGTCAACGTATTGAGCAAACTTGGAGTAGTCGTCCGTGATGGCTACCTTGGTCAGCTTCTTAGCCAGCGTGGCCGGATCTGGCAGGCTCATCGTAACGTCAGTATGCGTTTCTGATGCGTCAATGTAGACCTTGCCGTCAACGACCTGGCTGCCCTCGGTCCAATGCTTATCCGTCGTTTGCGTGTACGTCTTAACGGTTGGATTATTGGTTGGGACCGTCTCGTTGTTCAGCGTCCCGGAACCCGCGTTAACCAGCTTGGTACCGCTTGGCGTATTCGCATTGATCTTAAAGTGAGCAATCAGAGCTACCGTGCCGCCTGGCGTCGTGCCTGGCGTCTTCCGCGTGGCCGTGATATGACCATTGGCCGTAGCGATCGTGTACTGATCAGTTGCGTCCTTGCCGTTTTCCTCGACGCGGATATCACTTGGATCAGAAACATACTTGTCCATCTGCGTGTAGTCATCGACCAGCTGTACCTTGGTCAGCTTCTTGGTCAGTGTAGAAGGATCCGGCAGACTCATTTCGATGCGGGCATTAATGGTATCACTGGCAATATACGTCTTGTCGTCAACGACTTGACTTCCCTCAGTCCAGTGCTTGTACGTGGTTGGCTTGTACGTAGTCAGCGTTACTTCCTGACCGGTTACGCGACTCTTGTTGATGACGCTGACCGGCGTGTTCTTAAATGTCGTACCGCTTGGCGTATCCGCATTGATCTGGAATGACACGTTCATCTGAACCTTGCCGGCCGGCGTAGAGCTTGGATCCTTGCGTGTGGCCGTGATAATCCCAGTCCCGGCGTTGTCTTCGATCGTGTATTGACTGGTTACGTCAACCCCATTTTCCAAGACGCGGATCGAGCTAGTCTTAACGTGATTCTTGAACTGGCTGTAGTCGTCGATAACTTGAACGTTTGACAGCTTGTGTGCCAGATCAGAAGGATTTGGCAAGTCGGAAGTTACCTGCGCAGAAATGACATCGTTATCCAGTGCCACTTTACCGTCAACCTCTTGACTTCCTTCAACCCAGTGCTTGACTGGCTTATTCTGCTTCCAGGTATCAATCGTGCGATCCGGCGTCTTGACCGTGGATTCATTGATTGTCCCAGAACCGCCGTTGACCAGCTTGGTGCCGGAAGCAACGTCGTCATGAACCTTCCAGGTAGCCGCCAGTACGACCATGCCTTTAGGAGCGCTGGCAGCGTCTTTGCGCGTCGCCGTAACGGTACCAGCCCCGGCATTGTTGACGATGTTGTATTGGCTGGTTACGTCAACCCCGTTTTCATATACGTGGGCTTCTTGATAGTCAACCTTGTCCTTAAAGTTGGAGTAGTCGTCCGTAACCGCTACTTTGGTCAGCTTCTTGGCCAGCTTGGCTGGATCTGGCAGGCTCATTGATACCTGACCATTGATCGTATCGCCGTCAACGTAGGTCTTGCCGTCGACAATCTGTGTTCCATCGACCCAGTGCTTGTCAGTCGTCTGCTGGTAGGTAACGACCTGCGCATTGTTCGTAGCAACCGTATTGTTGTTGATTCGGCCGGAGCCGTAGTTGTTCAGCTTAGTGCCGGAAGCAACGCCTGTCTTGACCTTAAAGTTGACCAGCAGTTGGACCGTGCCGCCTGGCGTCGTGCCTGGCGTCTTCCGCATGGCCGTGATCTTGCCGCCCACGTTGGTAATCGTGTATTGGTTGGAAACGTCCTTGCCATTTTCCAGCACCTGGGCACTTTCGTAGTTAACCTTGTCGGCATAGTCGCTGTAGTTATCAACCAGCGTAACGTCGGTCAGTGGCTTAGCCAGCTGACTTGGATCCGGCAGGCTCATCTCAACGCGAGCATGTACTTCATCGCCATCAACATAGGTCTTGTCGTCAACCGTTTGGCTGCCTTCGACCCAATGCTTATCCGTCGTTTGCGTGTACGTCTTGATATTTGGCGTGTTGGTTGGCACGGTGTGGTTGTTGATCCGACCCGAACCGCGGTTGGTCAGCTTGGTACCTGAGGCCACGTTGGCATTGATCAGCCAGGTAGCAATCAAAGAAACCTTGCCGGCCGGCGCCGTGCTAGGCGTCTTGCGAACGGCCGTTAGGTGGCCATTGCTGTAGGTAACGTTGTACTCGCTGGAAACGTCCTTACCGTTTTCTTCAACACGGTAGGATTGCGGCGTTACCTTGTCTTGGAAGTCGGAGTAGTCATCATCAACCGTGACGTTGGTCAATGAGTGCGCGAGCGTAGAAGGATCTGGCAGACTCATATCAACCTTGGTGGTTACGACGTCATCATTGATATACGTCTTCCCATCAACCGTCTGCGTTCCTTCGATCCAGTGCTTCTCGGCCGACTGTTCGTACGTGACGATTTCAGCATCGTTAGTTGGCACGGTACTGTTATTGATCGTCCCAGAACCGGAGTTTTCGAATGTCGTACCGTTTGGAACGTCGCTGTTGATCTTAAAGTCAACGACCAGTGAAACCGTGCCGGCTGGCGTCGTGGAAGCGTCCTTGCGCGTAGCCGTGACCGTGGCATCGGCTGCGTTGTTGGTAACGTTGTACAGCGAGGTGGCCAGCCGATCATTTTCATAGACCTGCGCTCCCTGGTAGGTTACGTTGTTCGCAAACTTGGAGTAGTTGTCCGTAACCGCCAGCGTCGTCATGCCGCCCTCAACTTGCGAGGCAGCCGGCGTAGTCATCTTGACCGTGGCAGAAACCACGTCATCATTGATCTCAGTCTTGCCATTGACAGTCTGACTGCCCTGCGTCCAGTTCTTTTCCGGTGTCGTGGCCACGTTCAGATTGTGGTATTGGTATGAAATGTTATCTTTATCTGGCACACCTGGAGTAATATTTTCTACGTTGTAGTGATAGTCAACTGAAGTGGTTGGAGTAACCGGAATGATGGTTGAGGTGTTATACCATAGACCATTTCGCCAAGCAGTTCCTGCTGGAATGCCGGTATTGGCAGCATAAATATCAATATCTAAGACGGAACCGGTCAGCTTAACTAAACCTGCGCCATAGTAGCGATATGGGCTATTTGTCGTGTCCCAGCCAACCGGAATGTTGGTATCAGTTACAGAATTAGGATTTAATTCAAAGGACTCCTTGTTTGCTGTATCAGACGTTGCTGCATAGTGACCATCTGTTGTGTATGTGTTAGCTTTATCGGAATACAGCATAGTGCCATCATGAACTGTAACGCTTGAGCCACGTAAAGCTAGTGCCTTACCACCGCTATTAACACGCGTCGTTTCAATCGAGTATTCTTTAAGGTTGTTTGTGTAGTTGTTCAGCGAATTAACGGATAGATAGGCGTTACCATCTGAGAAATCAACCAATTCTCCGTTATCGTAGTACATTCGCATCTTTAAGTTGGCAACGTCATTGTTTAATGCCAGACCGTAAGCAAAATCATTCAGCACCATAAAGTTATAGCTCTGGTTGTTGTTAGGCGTTAAGGTAACTTCATATACGATCTTAGTGATTTTACGGTCATTATAGGTGATCTTTGAAAGATTGTTGTAAGTAACCATGAAAGTGGCCGGCTTTGTATCATCAACAGAGTCGATCCGATAGCCATCTCCCATATGATCGGCACCATTAAACATAACGTCTTTCATATCGCTAACGGTACCATTAACAACATTAGTTACTGATACGGTACTGCCACTGTCATGATCAATGGAAAGTTTCTGAATCACGCTTGATGAATCAATGACATTTGCATTTTGAGCATTGTTTTGTTTCTGAGCAGCGATAGCTTTATTGATCGCATCGACTTGTGAAGCATAGTCAGTTGCGGTGTTGGAACTCCAGTTGGCAATGCCTGACTTATCGTTCGCTTTAAGCGTAGTCGTCTTAGTCTGATCCTGCGTAACGGTCAGTCCAGGCGTATTTTGTGCCTCCTTGACGGCAGCGTCCAGCGCAGAAGTATCCCCCTTTGAGCCGTTGTACTTATTAATCGTCTGCTGCTGATCTGCAGCTTCCTGCAGCTTAGCTGCCTGACTGGCATAGTCGCTTTCAATGTTAGCCTTAGCCGACTCAACTTCGCTTGGCGCCACCGTTGATGACGTTGTTGGCTGCTGTTGTGGATTTAAACCTGCTTGTTTAGCGGCGGCAACGGCTTGATCCAGTTGAGAGTGATCAACGGCTACCGGCTGCGTAATCGTGCCGGCGCTTTGACTTTGCGTAGCAGTCGATGCTGCAGCAGCCGTTGTTGAAACCGTATTGGCCGTTGTCTGACTGGCTGCAGCGGTGTTTGCGTTTGAAGTAGATGCAGCTTGTGCCGTCGTCTGCGTCACCGCATTACCACCAGTAGTTGCCTGCGCTTGACCATTGCCAGAAGTTGAGGCAGTAGCTGTATCCGCATGAGCGGTTGTCTGCATCCCCAAAATCAGCCCGCTGAACATCAGTGTCGTGATCCCGGCCGTCACCCAATGCTTGCCGTCCTTGTACATTTTGTAATGCAAAGACGCATCAATTGGCTGCGACACTTTTTCTTTGTCTTTAACAATCATATGTTTATTCTCCTTTTTATTGAATTACAAAGAGAAGTATGATCATCTAAGCGATCTATGCAAGTTTCGCCACCTAAAAAAATTTAACCTCGTTCCAAGATTGGAACGAGGTTAGCAGGAAAGGAAAATAATATGCCACGTTACAGCACCAAATTATTTTATAAGTACTATAAGCAATGGATTGCCTTGTACAAAGAAAATGCCATTCGACCAATCACACTGCAGAAATACTATCTAGCTCAGCGCAAACTAAAAGAGTTAGCCCCTAATCTACATTTAAATGATTTGAATCGGCGCACGTATCAGAATCTGATCAATCGCTACGCAGAGACTCATGAGCGTAAGACCGTGCTGGATTTTCACCATCACCTGCGGGCCAGCCCGGTAGACGCGGTTGACGATGGTCTGCTGGAAAAAGATCCGACTCGCCGCATCATTATCAAAGGCTCCGCCAAAAAACAACACAAGAAAACCAAATATCTCAGCATGTATGAGCTGCAGACGCTGTTAAAGCATCTGCATTTAGGACCCGAACTAAACTGGGACTGGTTCATTCTCTTGGTGGCTAAGACCGGCCTGCGCTATGCGGAAGCCCTGGGATTGACTCCAGAAGATTTTAATTTTGAGACACAAGAACTGATCATCAATAAATCCTGGGACTACAAAAGCAAGCACGGCAAATTTCAGCCAACTAAGAACAAATCTTCCAACCGTACCGTTATGCTGGACTGGAAAACCATGAATCAGTTTAAGATGCTAATTGACGGTCTGCCGGATGATCAACCGATTTTTGTACCCAAAGGCAGGCGCGTTTACAATTCAACAATCAACAATATTCTGACGCGCTACTGCCATGCTTGCCAGATTCCAGTTATCTCGATTCACGGCTTGCGGCATACGCATGCTTCGCTGCTGCTTTATGAAGGCGTATCGATCGCCAGCGTTGCTAAATGGCTAGGACATGCTAACACAACGACAACGCAGCAGACCTACATTCATATTATTCAGGAGCTGGAAAATAAAGATACTGACAAGGTGCTCCAGCATTTATCAAAACTGATCTGAATTAGTTAACTATTAAAAATAAAAAAATTAAAATCGGAAACCAAATTATTTTGGAATCCGATTTTTATTATTACTTCGCAAAAGAGACTATATTTTATATTTATTCTGAACACTAATTCCCCAAAATGGAATATAAGATACAAATTTTCTCCCGGCATTTTTATCATAAAGTTTTATTAAGTCAGCTTCTACTGCATTAGAGATTGCCTTAGAGATTAATGAGCTATCATTACTTGTTAAATTAAATCGTTTTCTTAGTGAAGCATTGTTAATTTGCTCATCATTTACATAATGTAAGCAGGCATTCCAATATATCGATTCGTTTTTCTCTGTAGCTGACATATTTTTGAACATTTTTTTACCATGTATAGTAACTTGTGTAGCATCAGTTCCCTTAGTTAATATTTCTAAGGCAGGAAGTTCGTTATCCTCGAGTGAGGCTACAACTTTATCAATCCCAGTACCACGTGACTCAACTATTCTAAATTTTCCTAATAGATCTGCTAATTCCGTATTCCTTGATCTTGGTGGAAAATCTAAAAATCTCATGGGTTCAATTATCGGAACACCTGGATTGCTAAATATAATTCTGTTATCAAAAATTTCTACCATAGGTCTCATACCAGTAATAGTAAAATCTTGGTGTACCAGTGTATTTGCTAAAAGTTCTCGAATTACCAATTCAGGAAATTTAGGGATATCTTTTCGTATACCACCAGTATAATCTTCTTTGTACGGAATATGATGCATTATATTCCGTACCATGTTATGAAAACTAACTGCTATCCCCATATTACCTATGGCATCATATGTAGCGTTATCAGTTTTATGGTTACCCTTATATTTTGTAATTCTAACAGTTCTTCGTTTTAAATTTGGGAAATAGTTCATATCCTTAGCTAAGGTATAGGCCCCTAAATTAGTTATATTAAATGAGTTTCCAGAATTAACAATAATATTATCATTTATTAAATTTTGAATAATATCATTATCATTAATAGTATTTGTGAAGATGATTCTTCTGTAAAAGTCAATGTCAAGTAGTTCTTTTATACGATCATATGAAATGTCATTTTCAGCAAACTCTAGTTCGAACTTAGAAGATTCGAAAGACTTCCATATCTGTCTTTCCTTTTCCGGAAACTCATTTAATGGCTTTACTGATGTACCAGAGCGGATATACTCAACTCCTCCATACTTAATCGGCTGATTTACGTGTGTAACATCTATAATTAAAGCAACTACCCTTTTACCTTGAATGTTCTTAAACTCTTTCCATTCTAGTTTAATTTTCGGATTAATATTTGCCTCAATATAAGTTATGAAGGGATAATTTGAATTTTTCACTCGTTTTTTATTGCCATCCTTAGGCAACATTCGAACTTTTGAAGTATATGGATCAAACTTTGTGCCTATAATTTTTTTGCTTAAATCTTCTACTCCCCAAATTAGGTATGCGTATGGATTTAAAGATTCAATTGCAGCATTACCCAAAGCTGATATATATTTACATATTTTTCCAGTGTCATTAAAATTTGATTTATATTCAATAATTTCAGATTCGTTATCATTTTGGATAAGCTCAAGTAGTGTTTCAGCATTAAATGTTTCCATTTTTTCTCCGACTTTTTCTTTTTCTTAATTGAAATATTTTCTTTATAAACTCAATGATATCAGGCACTCTGTTTTTTCTCAATTAAATATTTTATATTTTTGTTGGTCTAAAATTATTGGACTTGACAGCCTCTGTAATATCAATTTAAAGACAATAAAAAGTACCATACAACACCTATCTTAATCCAATTGCTTTTTCTAACTTCGTCTTAGTCAGAGGTACAGCCGTTTGCTCTGCGTCTTCAATCACTCGATCCATTGCCTTGTTTAAGCGATCTTGCCGACGTTTGACTTCTTGAACCTTGTCGCCAGAATAGCCTTCCTTGGCTAGATCGCTTAAAATATCTTTAGAAAAATCGAAAAAATCAATGTTTGTCATTTTGAATCACCTCGCTAGAAAGGACTGAACAATCATGACCACCTGGCAAGACATTAAGCCAACGCTCAAGCTTGACCCAGCAGAGCAAGCCAGCATTGAAAAACTAGCGGAACTATCTGCACTTAGAATCAGCAATGGTATTTCGTTAACAGCATTAGCAAGAAAAATTGGTGTTAGTCAAGCCGTTTTGAACAGCTGGGAAGACCTCAATGAGACTCCTACACCAGAATCGTTAGCCTGGTACGAACAAGGTCTAAGGCAGCTGCTCAATTGGAAATAGAAAAGTCGGACACCATTTGGAATCCGACTTTTCTATGATATAATATCAATCGTGTATTGCTGCAACAATACACCACTCTAACCATTAAGGAAGTGATTTATTTTGCAAACCTTTTTGGTTGCCGCTTGGCTGGTGGTGTAGCTGCAACTACACCAGGATAGCAAGCGTTTTATCAATCTTCCAGCCTCAGCTATCAATAATATAACTTTGATACAAGGTTATTATAACATGGATTGATGCTTGTGATAAGCCGTTCGGTTTTTACCGGCGGCTTTTTCTGTTGCCTATAAATTATCTATCCATTCATCCAAATCGTCAACCGTGCCAATCACTCCTACTTCGCCGTTTTCAACCTCGGCTTTAGCCTGCAATGCTTCTGGTGAATCCAAAAAATCCATTGTTGCCTCTTCTTTCTCAATTGTTTCAATCTTTTAATTGTATTAGATTATATGTACAACCCGTGGTGGTACCTTGTTTAGTGTTGGATCAGATGGGCATTACCTTGAACATTTCCGTTTCCATTTCGATGATCTTTTTGCTCTGTTAAAGCAAAAGGTGTGACGGAATTAGCGGTTTATCAAAAAGGAAAGCGAATTATGGTTCCATTACCAGTCTAAAAAAACGTCCTCAGCATCAAAAGTGAGGACGTTTTTTTAGATTTCTTTTTCTAAAATCGGACAAATACGATCTTGTTTTCCTAAAGGAAAATGTTTGATCCCGATTTTTTTAAATCCATGACGTTCATAAAAACGAATACCTGCATAATTTTTTTCATAAACAGTCAAACGTAAATAACGTTTTTGTTTCGTTTTAGCATAACGATTCGCTTCATCGAGTAACCGTTGCCCTAACCCTTTGTTTTGATAATCTTTGAGCAGATAGAGCCGTTGAATCTCTATAGCATCTTTTTCATCATTGACTTTCATATAACCAATGAGTATTTGATGATCCTTAATACCAATAAATTTACTGGTTGACTGTGCCAATTCTACTGCCAATATTTCAGTTGTCAATTGTGTCTGTAAATATCTTTGCATATCAAGTGGATCTGCGCCATCGATAAACGATTCATAAAAACTGACAACACTTACAACTTGTAAAGCATCTAGATCATCATAATCTAAATACGCTAGTGTGATTTGATTGTTCATCTAACTCCTCCTTTTAACATAGTATACTATAAATCACCCGTCCCCTAGGATATTGGGAAGATTCTTTGAAGGAACGAAAATAAGAAAGGCTTAGTACAGCAATGTATTAGGTCTTTTTTGTAATTAGTAATCGTTCTTTATCCCTTGAGAGACAACTAATTCAAAGTAATCAACAAAGCTACGTTGTAGTGATAGCTTGTTGAGGCAGTTTTACGTGTTGGTGTTGGGGTTTGTGGAATGATCGTATCTAAGGTATACCAAACCCATGGATTGAGCTTAGCATCGTTGTCGCCAAAATTAGTTTCGAAGCGAATACTGAAACTATCACCATGAACTGCAATGATCCCAGAACCAAAGTAGGCATTTTTACTACCATTGCTATCCCAATCTTCATTAGATTTCCACGTTGTTTGATCTGTATTTGGGCCTTCTTTGTAAGTTACATTATTAGTTTTATCTGCATATAAGGCACCGTTGGAATGCACGGTTACACTAGAGCCTGCCAGTGTATAAGCTTTACCATTAAATACCGGAGTTGCACTTTCAACATGCACAGGCAATCCAGAAATTGCAAAGTCTCTGTTAGTCCAACCATTCTTAGTATTCTCATAGATTGAATTCAACGACGTTGCCGCAATATAAGCAGTATTGTCACTTAAATTAATTACATTGCCGTTTTCATCATAGAAAGTATCAGTTTCCGTAATTCCGGAAATATCTTGGTACCAGACACCTAGACTAGGATCAGTTGCAATATCAAGCAATGAAGTATGACCATCATTATTGCTTACCGTATAACCGCTGTTGCTGAATGTTTTAACGATTTTAGCAATTAAATGTTTTTTACCATTCTTATCAACGTAGTAAGAATTCTTTAAATTAGTATAGGTTGCTTGAGCAATATCGCCAGAAATATCCGTGCTCAAATTAACTCGATTCCATGTAGTATCTTTAAATACTCGATCTGAAGGCCCTAAAGAAGCCCGGCTATCCAGGATCTTAATATCTACTTTTGCGTCGTGTTCTCCTGCTAGGGTAAGTTGCTGTTGAACATCAGCAGTAGTTAGACCATTCGGATTGTTATTTAAGTTAGCCTCTTTCCACTTTGCCATTGCTTGATCATACTCAGTATTGTTTTGCTTCTGAGCAACAAGAGTAGTATCAATGAAAAGGTTGCTACAGAGCTAATAATCAGGTACTTGATTAATATAAAAATGACGATAGTCAGTTAATAACAGCTAAATTTTGACACTAGAGGTCAGACTTAATCAGGCGATAATGGTATTGGGATAAAAGCAGGATCAAAAATCAAAATGCTTACTCTGCTCAGAAGCAAAAGAACCAAAAATATGCTCAAGAATTGGCAGACTACAATTCAAAATTGGCTGATGAAAAAAGCAAATTGAAAGGTAGCAGTATAGATATGGATCAGATTTTTCAAAATCTATATCTTTCTAATGAACCGCAAGCTACGATTAATGTAGTATGGAACAAACAGCCAGTAGAAACATGGTCAAATAAAGATATTGGCGTTAACGATTTTCCAGGCTATATTGATGAGCAATATAAATCTGGGAAAAACAATGTTTATGGTGCTATGTTTAACGGCAGTCAAGACGGAACATTTGCAGCAGTAACATATACAAATTTGCAAAATTCTTACTACGTTGATTTAAACGGTCAAAAACATAGCATTGCTAAAATGGTTCATGTTTTCAGCAATCTAATTGCTAATGGTAATAATAATAATCAGCCTATTCTAGAATTCACAAATGATCCTTTCAATAACATGAATCTTTTATGGGCAAGCGGGGTTGATGAGCAGGTATTCTTTTACGATGAAAACGGCCAGTTAATCAACTTTCCGGAAAACAGTGCCTGGCTTATTCTTAGCTCCATGAACCATTTTGACTGGGCACCAACGCATACGGAAGCGGTCAAAGTGCTTAGCAATGGGAAATTATACCAGCAAACAACTAATCCCGATTCTACGATTCATGATGATGGTACAGCCTATGAAGACAACACTGATTTAACTTATAATCATCTACTAACAGATGGTGGAACGGTTTTTGCTAATATTCAAAACGGGGTAAAGCTGCGTTGGAGTTTACCTGGATTAGATTGGCAACATGCGACTGATACTTCTGGAAACAGTATGGTTAATAGTCGTTTCTATAACTGGTATCTAGGTGTATTGGGAACAACGGTTGGTAAAGCGCCAGTTCCAACTCCACCGACTCCTCCTTCAACCTCTTCAGTAAGCTATCACTACAACGTATCGTCAGTTAACCGCCTAAGATCCTTGGTCACCTAAGGATCTATGCAAGTTTCGTGTCTTGATTTTAAACTCTGGGAGTCCAAAAAGCCAGTTTTTGAGCAACATAAAAAAGCCCTACATCTGTAGAGCTTTTTAATATTTGCATCATTTAGTCTTCACGCTTCCGCAGACCAAGAGCACCAGCAACAGCGGCAATCAAGCCCATGCCAGCCAGAGCAATCGCTTCACGCGTGTTGTCACCGGTTTGTGGCAAGGTTTTAGTAGTGGCCTCACTCTTCTTTTGTTGTGCCTTGTAGGCTTCACGCGTCAACTGCGCAGTTGGCAGGTAGATGGCATTGCCTTCAGGATCAAAAGCCTGACCATCTTTAACCGTCCAGCCGGTTACTGGATTTCCATTAGCGTCAACGACTTGACCATTGGTGATTCGGTAGCCATTGGCCTTGGCTTGATCCCGAGCTTTAGCTTGAGCTTCTGCGCGCTTGATTGCGGCTTCTTGTTCAAGTTGCGCCGCTTGCGCCTGCTTGGCATTAACCAGATCGGCGTTAGCTTGATCCAGTGCGGCTTGGGCATCATCAACGGCTTTTTGGGCTTCATCGACTTGGGCTTGTGTAGCATCGGCCTGCGCGCTTAATTCAGCCAGCTTAGCCTGATCATCGGCCAGCGTCTGTTCGGCTTCGGCTAGCGCCGCTTTAGCGTCAGCCAAAGTCGTTTGTGCCGTTGCCAGAGTCGTTGGCGCATTCTGCAGATCAGCAACCTTTTGCTGTAAGATCTTCAGTTGCGCTTGATCAGCTGCAACTTGGGCTTGAGCATCAGCCACCGCCTGCTTTTTGGCATTCAAATCAGCTTGAGCATTAGCTAATGCTTGCTTCTTAGCTTCTAATTCGCCTTGAGCCTGATTCAGTGCGGCCTTTTCGGTGTCGTACTGAGCTTGTGCTTTGGTGACATTGGCCTGCTTCTTTGCCAGATCAGCCTGGTAAAGTGCCAGATTCTGCTTTGCTTGAGCCAACGTATCTTGATCCGCTTGGAGCGTCGCCTGCAGTTGCGTCAATTGATTCTGATCCGTCTTCAAAACATTATTGGCGTCTTGAAGTGCACTCTGCTTTTGTTCAACCGTCTTTTGAGCCTTGACCACATTGGCTTGAGCATCAGCTACTGCCTGCTTCTTGGCGCTCAAATCGGCTTGAGCGTTGGCCAGTGCTTGTTTAGCGTCAGCCAATTCGCTTTGAGCTTGAGCCAGTGCGGCCTTTTCGGTGTCGTACTGAGCTTGTGCTTTGGCGACATTGGCCTGCTTCGTTGAGACGTCTGCTGAGTAGGCATCAACGTTCGCCTGAGCATTAGCCTGAGCCTGCTTGGCACTGGTCAGATCGTTTTGGGCCTGTTTCAAAGCGACTTGGGCCGTCGTCAGATTCTTAGCTGCCGTATCAGCGTCTGCCTGTTTGTTAGCGACATTCTTCTGAGCGGCATCCGCAACGGCTTGCGCACTAACCGCAGCATTCTTGGCAGCCGCAAGCGAGGCATTGGCGTTGGACAAGTCAGTATTAGCTTGATCAAGCGTTGCTTTTTGTGCAGCCAATTGAGTAGTCAATGCCTGTTTTTGCGAAGTAAGCTCAGTCAGCTGATCTGGGACCGCATATTTGCTGTTCATTTCTTGAGCATACTTACCTGCATTATCAACAACGTGATTATTTGTAACAGAAATGATATGAACGTTACCCATTGAATCAATCATAACACCTAACGCTTCGGTTGTTGGATTACCAACTGAATTAGTTAAACCAGTTACGCCTTTAGCATGACCCCAGTCATCTTTGGCTGATTCATCAGTTATCGTTTGTGAAGCATCTTGGAACAACATATCTGTAACAGCCCCATAAAGTTGGCTCTTCAATTCATCCAAGGTTTTCGTAAACGTCATTGGTGAAGCAGGATTACCGTTAATCCAGTAGCCGCTTTGAGCATCTTCATACATTTGTGGAAGATAGTCCTTAAATGGTCCGTGGGCAAGGCCAAAATCTGCGGCTGCTTCATTAATCGTTTTTGTGTCATGCCATCCTTTTACAACAATATGCCATCCTGTAGCATCATACCCTTGGGAAATAGCTTTAGTAAAATCTAAGCTGCCTTGGTTAATTGTTAGCGGAATCATTCCAAGCTTAGCACGAATTGGATTCAACAATTCTGCAACAAATTGAGTCAACTCAAGTTCTACGTCAGCTGACAGTGGCTGATCTGGTCCAAAAGTGACCTGAGTCTGCTGATCGGCCTTGTTAGACTTGTACTGATTCTCAGAAATAAGTCTTTGCGCAGCATCTTTTACAGCTTGACTCGTTGTAGCATTTTTCTCATTAAAGAAAGCCTTCAGCGCCTGAACATACTCGTCAGACACCGTAATGCTGTTCAGATTATCCAGCTTGTCTTGGACGTCGCTCAGCTTGCTGTTGGTAGCGTCGTAGGCATTTTGCGCGGTCTTTTGCGTTTGGCTGACCGCATCTGCCTTCGCTTGGGCCGCAGTTTGTGTATTTTGCGCATCGGTTAGTTTGGCATCCGCCGTCGTCTTCGCATTTTGTGCATCGGTCAAAGCACCATCAGCATTGACCTTAGTCGTGGCCGCATCAGCTTCTGCCACAGATTTGCCGTTAACGTTGGCCTGGGCTTCATCGGTCTTCTTCTTAGCATCAGCCAGCGCTTGATCAGCATTAGCTTTGGCCGTGGCCGAGTTGTTTAAGATATCCTGCGCGTTCTTCAGATTGTCAGCCGCGGTATTCGTTACCTTTTGCTGAGCGTCAGTCTTGGCTTGAGCCTGATCAACGCCTTTTTGAGCGTCATCGGTCTTAGTTTGAGCCACGGATTGATTCGTTTGGGCGTTGGTTAGCTTAGTATCAGCTGTCGTCTTTGCATTTTTGGCATCAGATACGGCTTGAGTTGCATTGCTGATCTTAGCCTGGTCATTGGCAATCGTTGTATTTTGGTTTGCAATGTTGGCTTGATCCTGAGCGACCTTCGTATTGGCATCATCAACGGCTTTCTTAGCTTTGCCAGAGTCGCTGTTGTTTAAGATGTCTTGCGCGTTCTTCAGATTATCAGCTGCGGCATCCGTTACCTTTTGCTGAGCGTCAGTCTTGGCTTGAGCCTGGTCAACCGCTTCTTGTGCCGCATCGGTCTTGGCTTGAACCTGACTTTGAGCAGTCTGCGCATCAGTTACCTTTTGCTGATCACTGGTGATCGTTCCGTTTTGCTGATCAATAGTGGCTTGAGCCTTATCGATATTGGCCGGCGTTGCCTCGTCGGCGAGCTTTTGCGCATCGCTGACCGCGTTTTGGGCATTGTTAACGGCTGTTTGAGCTTGGTTGACGTTTTGCTGATCAGCATCAACGACCTTTTGTTGCTCATTGACAGCGGCTTGAGCCTGATTGTTGGCATTCTTGGCAGCCGTCAGCGTCTTGTTGGCATCGCTGGCCGTTTGACTGGCAGCATCAACCTTTCCTTGGGCTTGATCAACGGCCGCCTGCGCCTTTTGAGCCGGCGTAGCAACCGTAGCAACGGCAGCATTTTGTTCAGCAGCACTGGCAACGGTATCAGCACTGACAGTTTGCGTGGTAGTAACAGATCCTGCAGCCAGGGCAGCCAATCCGGCCCCTGCGGTCAAAACGATTTTTTTATTCCCCATATGTAACTCCTCGATTCTTGTTCTTTGACTAAAGCGATATGCAATATTTCTATTCGACAATCACATTATACATCTAAAACAATAAATGTAAACAATTTAACACGATTTTTTATTATGATTTATTCGTCATCGCCGAGATATTCCATCAAGACGTGTAGGAGTTCGGAATCTTTCTTTTGCAGCAGCATGATCAACACGTCCGTAACCTGTTCCGTGTATGAATCCAGCTGCGTCTCATCTTTGGCCTCCTTGATCATGTTAACCATCCGGGCCTGCGTATCCTTAAACCGCTGCCGAGCAATCTGTACCTGCAGCATCTGCCCGGCGATTGACTTATGCAGTTCATCGTAATAGTACGATAGTTGTTCTGCTGATCGTTCCGTCAACAGTAATGGATCGGCCATATACTTATAGATCATCGGCCGTGAAATGCCCGTCATTTTTGATATCTTGGATATTTGGAATGCCGCTCCTGACTTTTTGTGGGCCTTATCCAAAACCCACTCGGCTTTCTGCGTCATTGTCAAACTACTCATGGGTACCCCCTCTTTCGTATTTGTAATATTCTTTACATTTTATGTTTATAGTATAAACTATTTTACACAAGTAAAAAAGATCAGCCATCCAGCTGATTTTCAACCCCTTAACTTAATGACATTGAGCTAGTCCTAACATTCTACTATTTTAACAGTGACCAATCAGAACGTTAACATTTGATTTATGTATAAACTTAGGATATACTATAGAAAATATTAAGAAGAGGTGACATACTATGCCAGCATTAAAAGAACGTACCCACTTATCCAAATGGGGCAATTCTCAAGCAACCAGGATTCCAAAATCTCTCATTGAACAACTAAATTTAAAAGATAACCAAGAATTTAACGTATCTGTTAAAGATGGTTCTTTAGTTTTACAACCAGTTAAAGATAAACCATCCAGTATCCATGAGTTATTTGCAAACTGGAAAGATGACGGTATTCGCGATCACGAATTAGACTGGGGTGAACCACAAGGAGAAGAATTACAATGGTAAACCAAGGGGATATCTTTTTTGTTGATTTTAATCCAAGTCGCGGCCATGAACAAAAAAATCGGCGACCTGCAATTGCATTAAGCAATGATCTCGTTGCTAAAACAAGTAATATGACAATTGTAGCTCCTATTAGTAGCACAAAGCGGTCTTTTCCAATGTATCATCGATTAAAAACTACCAACAACGTGCGAGGCCAAGTATTGCTTGATCAGACAAAGTCCTTAGACCTTAATGCAAGGGGAATTTCCAAAAAAGACGTTATTGAAAAAATCGATAAGTCTGAGTTGCAAGATATAATCAACTTGTACAAGCTTCTTTTTGACATTGACTAAAAAAGCACTTTCCAAATATCATGGAAAGTGTTTTTCTATCTTTCACGACCTGTTTTGAACGTCGTCTTAACCTTGTGAGTCTTTGCCAACGGATCAATGACTGGATTGTGCAATTGGATGGCTCTTTCTTTGCTTGATGGCAGCAGACGCATCATTCGACTAAAGAATTTGTCTTCTTCCTCAGGCGTTTCGGCTTGATAGTAACGCATCAGGTTGACCATATACTCCACTCTATCAAGATCATTAAACGGCAGGACCAGGTAATTTTCGCTGTTCCAGACGTTCATTGCCCCGTTAGCTGCAATCAGTGCCGTCCGCTTATTGCCGTCCTGAAATGGCTGCAGTTTTGACAGTCTAGCAAAGACCTGCCAGGCATCGCGTTCGGTTCTTTTGGAGCTATTAAAGTCATTGACTATCATTTCTAAATCCCGTCTTGTTACCACTTCAGGAGGAAAATAGGCAAATGACGATGATTTATCAACAATGATTGAAATATTATCATCGGTATTGTATAGCGAGTTACGCAAGTGCCCTGGAATTTCTGGATCTTCGTCCTCAGCAAACACAAACGCCTTATTAATCGCAATGATGCCATCAACAGAAAAACCGTTTTTCTTGATTACGGCAATTCTGCCAATGCGTCTTTAAAAATACCGATATCTTTTTCCGATTGTTCCAAGGGTTTGGTGTTTCTATCATCAAGCGCTTTTTTCGTTTGCGCTACGGAGCTGCCATAGCCGTTCAAACTCCCGAAAGACGTGATAAATCTGGCCAATGCTGTATTGTCCATTAATACCATTCCCTTTCATAAAATTTTTAATCTTTGTTACGTTTGGCTTCCTCAGCCACTTCCTGCAGGCGCTCAAATTTATCAACGTCCTCGTCAGGAATATTGTCGCCAGCAATCAGATGCTTGTAGTCCATGGCAATGCTGTAGATCTCGCCGACCTTAACGTCAGCACCATCGGGAATGATGGCGTCAAACTTGTTGTCCAGTCCGATGATCTGGACCGTTGCAATGCTACCGTTGATGGCTTCGATTGATACCAGATCCAATGAAGGCGTGTTTACAGGCGTATTCATTTAACTTACCTCTCTTTTCGCTTTGGCTTTGCAAAAGATCGCGTTGGCGCGAGTTCTTGCTGTTTTGGTTTAGCAATCTGATTGTAAAACGTCTGCGTGGATTTTGTCGAGGATAAATACAGTCCCTTTAATTTTTCTGCCGGCGTCTTTTTCAGCAGCTCACGTTCGGCCGGCGTAAACTTAAACGGCTCCTGTTTGCCTTCCGTCAGCGCATCGTTTAGCTCATGGCGCGTGATATGCGCAACCAGGCGTACGACCGGCTTCAGTGTCTGATCATCAGGATCCGGAATCCCGCTCTGTTCCAACTTTTGACTCAGCACGTTGGCTGCCATTCGGTCATATTCCTTTTCGCTGGTCATTTTTTCAAGCTTCTGCAGCTGCTTATAGTCAGGCCCATTATGATCAGCCTGATTGAGCAGCGCATCCAGATCATAGAGTTCACTTGATTGCCATTTATGCAGCGGTAGCGCCTCAAATCCGCGAATTGACGCAACTTTATATTTAGCTGGATCAACTTCCATCATCTGCAGATTCTGTTTTGATACCAAGCGCGGCAGGCGTTTGGTCTGCCACTGGTCAAACTCGATCACGCGGTTCGGATTGTTTTCCAGCAGCCGTGATCCTGTGGCATCTATGAGCTTCTCCAGCCGTTCTGGCGTCTGCGTCCATTTATCAAGGATATCGACCGCGAACTTCTTCAGCTCTTGATAGTCCGCCAACTCCGGCGTATTCTGCCGAGCATCGCTGGGCAGAAACTTCTCTTGAGGCTTAATCGTTTCCTTTGGCTTGCTTTGGCCTGACTCTCGTTGTGCAGCCGGCTTTTCAGCAGGTTTCTCCTGCGCGTCGACTTTTGGTTCAGCCGTACCAGGCTCTGGTTGACGTTCACCCGTTTTTGTTGGTTCTTTTGGCTGCGTCTGTTCTTTGGCCACTGACAGGTCCTGATTCAGATCCTTAGCCAGGTTCTCAAAGCCGGGCAGCTTGTCAAAATAGGCTTTCAGGTCTTGATAGATTGGCAGGTCAATGCACCGATACTCCAGACTATGATATGAATCGGCAATCAGGTTGGACTTAAGGCCTGCCTGCTTGACGTAAATCTCAAAAGCCCGGGCGAAAACCTCAGTCGGCGTTTTAAAGTAACCGGCATGCTTTTCCAGTGGGGTTCTCTTGGTCTTGACGTCGAAATTTCTCTGATAAGCCTGCAGAATCTTGCGAAATTCCGGCTGAATTGACAGCGGCTTATCATCAGCCGTCAAATGCCGATCCAGGTAGTGGCCATACTCATGGACAAACGAGGTATAGCCGGCCGTTCCCGTCCCATCAGCCATATTCTGATAGATCTCGCCTGGCCGCCGGAAATCAATCAACGACCAGTGTATTCTTGCTGGGTACATACATGCCTTTTGCTTTGTAGTTGCCCAGCTTGCGGAGGCGCAGAATCGGTTTTTGATCCCCAGCCGGCATAATCTTCAGCAGGCGCATCATTTCCGGTGAAAGCTGCTTATACAGATCAAGGTCTACGTCGTTATCCAGCTCAACGGCCTTGAAATACTGCTTCAGCTGCGTTTTATCCATCATCGCGCGGGTCTCTTTGTTGATCTGCTTCTTCTGCTCCCAGGCGCGAGCGTGCGTCTGTTTGTCAAGATCGCGCTCAAAGTGCTGTTCAATGACCAGGTTATACGTATCTGCCAAGTAGTCGTGCAGAAACTTCAAAGCCAGGTTTGATTTTCGTGCTGCCTGATAGTCGCTCTCTCTGATCGTGTGCGTAATGGTCCCAAGCTTGGTGTTCTGCACATAGATACGGAATTTGTCGCTATCTTTATCATCGGCATGGCGTGGATCTGGCTGCGTTTTAGCAATAAATTCGTCATGCGTCCAGTTGCCGTATTCTTCTATCTCAAAGTAATAGTGATTGTATTTTCTAAATGCCGAATGCTCTAAGAGGTTCAGCTTCTTTTCAAGCACCGGCCGAATTTTGGCTTTTTCTTCAGGCTTGTAGTCTTTGTTCTTGTCAAACTCGGCTAAAACGTCAGCCTTAAGCTTGGCATAGCCGATCGTTAAGTTGGCATTACCCAGCTTCCAACTTCTTTTCACTACTGGATGATTAGTGAAATGATAGCTTTCCCCCTGATGAGATGTCAGATGGTTTGTCTGATCCATTGCAAAGTATTCTGAATATGGCTTGCCATCCTTTGCGGTTCCTTTAACCAAATACATTTTCAAATCATCAACGGTAGATTTTCCCTTAGTACGTTCTGCTACTACATACTTAACTCGGTTTAATTCCTCGCTGTCATCAGCAGGTTCAACAGAATCAATGTTTTCAAACTTTCTTGAACCATCATATTCTAGCTTAACCGAATTTTGAAAGTCCTGATCTGACCATTCCCCGTTCTTGTAGATAAACTGCGCTGTCTTACGCCAGGCCGTAAAGAGCGTATCTTTGTCGGTAAAGCGTAGCACATTGCTTGGTGCAGCAATGCCGTATTTTTTCTTCAGCAGACTGGTCAATGGATTAGTCAATTCTTCAGCCATCTTTAGTCACCTCATCATAGTTTTATTTATATCTACGATAAGATGAGTCGGCTAAATTCAATCTTTGGCCAGGCCTAGCTAAATCGCTTTTTATCTACCAGAGCATTAAAAAGCGCCAGCTGGTCAAACCAACCGACGCTTGCTTGGAAAAAACAATAAACATTTCTATTTGGGATTAGGGAATAGCCTTCTTGGAATAAATCATTGTCAATAATAACAATAATACGATTTATCGTTCTCGAGGCTTTCTTTGCTGATGTGGAATTTGTTGTGTTGTTTGCCATAATATTTGCCAACTTGGTTGCCTAATTATAGAAGAAAGTTGATTCAATAGACTATCAAATGAAAGTAAGGACTCACTTTTGCCCATTAAACCAACCGTATTTCGTGCAAAATCTTCAGCATATTCCGTTTTTTTGTTCTGTAATGCTAATTCAATCAAGTTTCCAATATTATATTTAGGATTAGATGAAAATGCTGTTTTTTGATCGCCTAAATATCTTTCCTTGCGCACTGCAGTAAAAAGCTTTGGAAATTTAGACCAATCATAGTTATTTTTATTAAGGTATTCGTTAATTTTCACAATATCGTAAAAATCTCTACTACGCGCTGGCGACTTTTTATCTGTTGGATAAAGGCGTTCTTTAAGATAGTTATCCGCTATCGTCATGAGCTTATCAATCATGGTACGTTCAGGACGTTGCACTAAAACTGAAAAACTATTTAATTCTGGATAATTTTTAAATACTTTATTATACTCCTTTGTTTTCTCTTGAAGAAACTCACCTAAATATGATTGCACTTGCCTTTTTTCTATTGGAAATGCAGGAGAAAATGTTTCTTCTTCGATCTTTACATAATCTAGCAAAGATAATTGAGTAAGTTTAATAGGCAACCTAAGCGCGATAACATTCATATTACGCCTTTCGCTAATCCCAAATTTTTGATCTGCAGCTTCAAAATCTAACCCTGTAGCTGACAATCCTTTTGAAACACTGTGATACTTATCCCTATTTATTTTACTTTTAGATAAAGAATATTTTTCCTTTAAGGTAACTGCAATATCAATATCTTCAGAAAAACGGTTGATTATGCCATATGCCTTGGAAAGTGACGTTCCTCCTTTCATCACCAAATTAGGATCTTGCTCAACAATGGCTTTCAAAGCCATCATCATAAAATAATCTTTTATTATTTCATCCGGCCACATATCAAGAGACCCGGCTGTCTTCCTAACCAATTGCTTAAAAAATGGTTCTTCACTTAAATATTTCATCATAAAAGCCCTTTATCAGAAGTAATTTAACAGCTTTTGGTGGTAGGCTAAAAATTATTTGTTTAGCTTTAACAATCGAAAAGCCATCACTTAAAGCATACTCGGCTAATTGTCGAACTACATCTTCTGCCGTAAATTCGTCCACTGATAACATTCCTGGGGTAAGAATTGTATCAACTGCTTGAAGAAACCGTTTGTTTTCGGCAGTCACCTTAGCAATTGCCGGTTTAACCATTAAATCAGCATTACAAATTTTCTTAAACTGTTTCCTACAAACATTATTTGAAGCAATAGTTTTCATTCGCGATATTTGATCACTTAAACCAATATAAAGCAAGAGATCATTTCCATAATAATAACCACTATCATCTTTAAGATATAGGAAATCCGCTACCTCTTCAGGACCTGCAACATCTTCAATTGGGAAGCCTAAATCGTTGTTCCATTTAACGAATTGATACAAACCCGAAACGCCAAAGTCGGCCAACTTATTTTGTTGTCGCAGCCGGTTTAAGATTGTAGTCATCTCAGCATCGGTAGTACCATACTCAGCTGCATTGATATTCTTGCGTTGAAATAAGTCATTTCCATACTCTTGACGCAAGCGTTCCTCAACCATCTGCATCTTACTGATCGTTTTTAACATGCTTCCGTACCTTTCTTTAAATGTTATTTTCCGTATTATTATAATACTAAAAATAACATTAGGGCTATTAAAAAGCGCCAGCTGGTCAAACCAACCGACGCTTGCTTGGAAAAAACAATAAACGTTTCTATTTTAGGGAATATGTTTTGACCTGCAAAAGGTCTAACCATATAGTAACACATTCACCATCATTTTGATATATAGAACACAGCTAAAATATTATTTTAGCGTTCTTTTGCCTTCTTAGGATAAATCATTGGCTGACTCTGCACATTCATGATAGGGTGCAAAATAATCATCGTCACCCACGTCATACGCGCCATACACCACCCAGTTGTCATTCTGCTTGATTGCATAGCTCAGACCCTCACGCTTTTCATAATCGCCCGAAACAACTACTTTTTCATCCTCTACGCGCTCATCCTCTCGCTTATCGCGCAGTCTAGCTGATTCGATTCCTAAGTTGGTGCTTACATAGTAGCTATCCGGCTTATAGTCCCAGGGCTGGCAGTCGATTGAAAGATTAACATCTAGGTATTTGTCTAGTCCTGGCACCTCAAACAGATATGGCACGGTAATCGTAAATACTTTCATATCATATTTCTTGGCTGGAATCTTCGCCAATCGCTCATCAACTTTCTGAATCAGATGACTGTTTTCCAATGATAGTTCGTAACGCAGACCGTTGATATCAAAAAGTGCAGCATCATCGAAATCTACGACTTTGACTTCAGGCTCCTCTGCCATTGCCATCACTCCTTTAAAAGTTTATCTTTAGCTTATCTGCGCTGAAGAAAATTCAATCTTTGGCCAACCTCTGGCCAACCTCGTTCCAACCTTGGAACGAGGTTAAAAAAGAGCCATCACTCAATTGAGCAATGACTCTACCAATGCAATATGCTATACTTAACGGGAAAGAGTTGGGGCTTGATATGGCAATAGTGTACCCACGTTATTAATCAAAAAAAGGTTTGCCCGTTGCGTGTTACTGGTAATCAGCTTGCTGTACGTCACGCGTTAAATTAAAACCTGTAAAGAAAAAATCGTCGTTAATCGTACTGATTGACGGCGATTTTATTTTAGTCAATACATATTCTAATTAGCGTCGCTGCTCCCTATTTTTAGGAATTAGTTTAGTTTTTGGCTTTTTAGCGGTAACAATCTTATTAGCAACCTTTAAGCGCTGGCACATTGGAACATTGGAATCGCTTAGATATTTAATGGCGTCACCACTCGTCTTGTCATGGGCATAGACTGTTTTGATAATTTTAATTGCCTTTTTTAATTGTTTTGAAGGATCTAGACCTAGTTCATGATGAAAATTTTGTAAAGTTGTATATCGGTATTGAGGACTTAAATTCTCCCCGTTCATTATTTCTCTTTTGTAGCCTTCAACATAACTTTCCGCCTTATTCCAGAGTTCTGGTTGTTTAGAAACTAAGAGTTTGAATTGTTCCGTATCGACACCTGTTTTTTCTACTTTCAAGTCGACTTTGTTATCAACTATTATCATTTTAGTAAAGTCTAAACCTGCATTAGGATTTTTGGGTGTTGCTAAACTTAAAATTGCATTTTCATATAATTCAGCAAACCTTTGATTAATATGGGTTCTGAATGGAATAAAATAAGTGTTATCCTTGTCTGCAATTAATGTTCCTTCGATGTAAGGACGAGTCTCTTTTTTCAGGCCCTCAGTTACCGTTTTGTTATTTATTTTTAGATTTCCATTTTGATTAAAATACTCACTTGACATTTTAACTATAATAGGATAAGAATTCATGGTATTTCCTTTCGATGAGTGCTATAATAAAGAAGATGAGTTGGGGCTTGATATGGCTATAGAGGACCCACGTTATTAATCAAAAAAAGGTTAGCCCGTTGTGTGTTAATGGGAATCGGTTTCATCCGTACGTCACACGTTAAAAAAAACTACGATGATCAAAGACGTCCTTTTAGGGGCGTCTTTTTTATTGTCTACTTTTCTCTGATTAATCAACCTCGTTCCAAAGTTGGAACGAGGTTGAAAGTTTCATTAACGTTCTTGCCCTTTCTTCTTGATTAACTGATTAGGCTTTATTTTTTGCACACTAATTTGTGGCGTTTGGTAGGTAATTTCATCCATTTTCTTATCCGACATGAGAGGTAATTGCAACCAGCCACCATCAACTTTATCGGGGGCAGTGTTTTTCAACTGATCTGCAGCCTGATAAAATTTTGGATTTTTAAGATCACGAAAGTCTTTTAATTTTTCAAGCGTCTCCTTATCAAATTGCATTAGCAGATGAACACGATTATGACTAGGCAAAAAGGCATAACCAGCAACTTCAATTGCTTTATCTTTATTCTTGAAATGTCGCAAGCCAGGATTGTTATGCAAATCAACAATGTTAATCAAAATTCCAGGAGCTTCATATACTTTCTGGGAACGCAGAAGCGGATTTAGTTTACACATAAACTTACGGCTGGTAATCCGCTCAACTGTTTTGACTGCATCTTCCAGTGAATTTACTTTATATCCAAAATCTGCTGACATTTTTTGCATTTCATCTTTCGTGTAGCTGGCCGGATTTGCCGACCGGTCCCCTTCGTCAAATAAATATCGGACTTCAGCGTTGTCAAAATTAACGGCTTTAGTCTGTTTCTGCCTGTTTTGCCGGCCCTTAATAATTCGACTCGCCAGTTCTGCCCGTTTGTCTAGCGGAACCTTGCTGCTATCCAAAAATTTCGTTACCTGTTGGTTAGTCTGATCCTGTACATAGTCTTTTTGCAGAATCTGCTTGGCATAATCAATTTTCTTTTGCGTTTCAAGATCTTCAGGCTGTTCTTTCTCGTAGACGATCTTGCTGACTTCATCAGCCGTAACTTTCGGCAATTCCAAGTCTTGACTGCCGGCATGTTCCGGTGCTTTTACCAGCTGCCGGTCAAAAGCCTGCTGCCATTCCGACTCCTGATAGTCGTCAAAACTCTTGAGCATGCTCAGCGTTTTCTGATCATAAGGCATCAGCAAATGCGTATCTCCCGGCATGCCGTAATCGCCAATAATTTCAATGGCCTTAGCCTGACCTTCAAAGCCGGGCAGCTGCTGATCGTGCAGATCGACCACGTTCATCAGTACGGCATCATCTTCATGAATTCTTTCCAAGCGGACCAGCGGCTTAACCATAAACTTAAACTTGGTGTCATAAAGATCCTCGGCTGCCTCAATAGATGCCGCCATTGAATCGGGGTGTCTGCTGGTTTCATAGCCGTCCGCGTTAGCCTGTTTGATCAGCTCATCCTTTGTAAACGCAATCGGCTCAATCCCATCATTAAAGACATACTTGACTTGATCCTGCTGTTCCATAATTATCCCTCACTTTTTATTGATTTGCCTTTGAGTCTAAACAGCGGCTCAGAAAATCAATCTTTGGCCAACCTCGTTCCAACCTTGGAACGAGGTTAAAAAAAGAGCCATTACTCAATTGAGCAATGGTTCCTTGGTTAATGTTCCTTGTTTTTTGCTTGGGCCATACTTTTTGATAAGCGTTGACTTGGATTCAGCTTCACCAATCTAACGTTTTGAGTATTTTCAACTACTTTGATTGCCAGCTTCAAGCGCTTGTCAATTGAATTGTTGGCCGAATCGCGTAGATAATTACTGATGAAAACCGCCGTCCGATCCTGTACGTAATAGTTTTCAACTGCGTCCAGCGCCCAGCTGAGTACGTCATGTTCGGATAGCATATGCTTTTGACCATTGATAATGGTGCCAAACTTGGGCCTGCGGTGCTTTTTAACCAAACACTCAAAGCCCATTTTTTCCAGGCTCTTGTTCAGTTTCTTGTAGTCCAGTTGCCGAATTCCTCGGTTCAAATCACCATCTTCAAGCGTATAGGCATTCAAAAGAAAATCATTTAGGGTCTGCCCAGCACCTTTAGGGAGCGTCGCCGCAGCTGTACTATCTGCCTCAAGCACCTTGTTAATTGCGCTTATCAATTCTGGGATCCTTGTAAAAGCCATCCAGCTGCGAATTTTGTTTTTGCCTAGTCCGACCCTTGTACATATTTTTAATTAGGTTGTCATGGGCGATCTGAATATTGCTGGAACTGGCGTCATCTAATAATTCTTTTGTGATTAGACTTATATTGCGATCGGTTCTGGGAAAATTCGTAAGTCTTAAAACATCATTGGCATATTCAGTCAGCATCTTTTCGGTTACGAAATCCTGGCTATCTTTCTGCATGATTTAATGCTCCTTTCTCGCAACTAACTAGCGTTCTTTTGCTTTTGGCTGAATCTGCTTAGCCATGGGTTTTCGTATCAAATGCTCTACCTGATCTACTAATCCTTTTTTGATTGGCACCAGTTTGATTCGATCATTCTTTTCGACGATCTGCGTGGCCAGTTTTAATCGCTGAGCTTGGTAATCCTCACTATAAGGCTTCTGCTTTAATACTTTTAAAGCAGAGGTCTTTACATCGTCATCAGCATAGTGATTTTCCACCAGTTCGATTGCCCTTTGCAGCAGCTTATGTTCCGATATCGTCTGCAATGTTCCATCCGGCGTGGTGTAAGTATATTTCGGGACGGTACGTTTGCTATCTAATCGCTGAAAGCCATTCAACTCTAAGTTCCAATTTAGAAACTCAGGATTCAGTTGTCGGTCAGCATAGAACTCGTAGTCCTTTAGATAGTCGGCCACCGTTTTAAATTCTTTGGTTTTGGTTTCAATCGACTCATCACGAACCAGTGGTTTGGACTTTACCTGGTTGATTCTTGAATCAAGAAACCAGCCATCCAGAGCTTGAAATCTGCCATTCTGGCCCTTTCCTAAATCATCGATGACGTTCCAATAAGTGTCATACAAGCAGGAACCATCGGCAACGTCGAGAGTCCGGTAATTCTTGATATCACTTTGTTCAAGGATACTCCGCGCGACAATTTCTCTATTGTGCTGGTTGATTGGATATAATCCATATACATATGTTGTCAAGGCATCAGTGGTCATCTTATCCAAATCATGTTTAGTGGTTGGCTTGACCGAAGCTGGAATAATCGCTGTATTATCATTCCAGCTTGCACAAATTGGGACATCATCAGGCAAGCTGCCTAGATCATCGATATTCTGCAGCTTATAGAAGCGGCAGCTTTTTCCTTGCCGATCAACTGCTTTGGCACCATGGATAGTCCAGCTGTTACCAACCTTTTCAGCATAACTGTTATCGACCCCTGCCAAATAGCTGACTTCAGGCTCCTCTACCATTGCCATCACTCCTTTCTACATTGAACTTATCTGCATTGAAGAAAATTCAATCTTTGGACAACCTCTGGCCAACCTCGTTCCAACCTTGGAACGAGGTTAAAAAAAGAGCCATTACTCAATTGAGCAATGGTTCCTTAATTAACGTTCCTTGGTTTGTTTTTTGGAATCGGAAATTGACTTGGCATGTGGCCGGCGAGCAGCAATGATATTGTTTGCAACCTTTAAACGTTGAGCCATCGGTCGTTTAGTGTTCTGAAGATACTCGGCTACTGCCATGCTGGTTTGATCCTGAGCATAGTTTTTTGCCAAGACTTTAGCTGCCCGTTCAATCTTTTGCTGGGCCAGCGGTTCAGCAAGCGGCTTAATTCCACTCTCTTTCAATGCTTGATTCAGTTCTTTAAAATCGACGTCGGCCCGGTTGCCAAATGCCGTCCGCATGAAGTCGCCGGCTGTTTCATCTGCATAGGCTTTGCCGCCCCGATCACTGGCATCATCAGTGAGTGTCAGTTTTTTTACAGCTTCAACCCGCTCATCATGATAGATAACTTCCTGCGTCCGTTCCTGCTGCTTCTTTAGCTCTTCTAAGCCCTGACGCACCATCGACTGCAGCTGGCGTGGCGTATACCGTGGCGTCCGCTGTTCATAGTACAGATAGTCAGACATATCGCGCAGCATGCTCAGACTGTTGCTGATTCCAGCTGGTGCGTTCTCATAGCTTGGATAGGCATGATGCAGATAGTTGAGGTACTGTTTGGCCATTTCTTTTGGCTGCACCGGCCGTTCTGGATTCATCTGCCGATAGACGTAGGCAGTCGCCCGTGCGTCCGCCAGACTATCATGAGCATGTTCATTACCCCAGTCGTAATCATAGAAATCGGCAGCCTGCCCCAGCTTTTGCCACTTGTAAGGCGTCTTGTTGAAGCCTTTTGGATAAGGATTCGGTTCACCAACGGCCTCGGCAAATTCCAGCATCAGATCATGATTTTCTTTAGCGGGATCAATCTTAATGCCATTCGCTTTCAAAAAACGATCATCAAAATTACGTTGATTGTATCCGACTACCACATCGGCCTGGTCAAAAATCTCCTGCACTTGACCAGTCCAGGCTTGAAATACTGGGCAGTCCTGCACGCGCTCTGGAGTGATTCCATTGACGGCGGCCGCCTCTGGCCACTCGTTCTTTTTCGTTGGCTTGAACAGCTTGTTAAACAGTTCATTGCCATCGCCATCAACGATTGACAGCTGCAGAATATCATCGTTCTGCGGATCAAAGCCAGTCGTCTCCATATCGTAGCTGATGACTTTGGGGCTTATCTTCAGATCGTGCTCAATTTTTTTGGCAATTTCTTGATAGCGCTCATCGATCTTATCCTTATCCAGATCGTATTCAGCCGATGATTCAATGGCTCTGGCAGATTCAGCCATTTTTTTCATTGCCAGCCGATCGAGTGTATCGTTGACATCGGCGTTCATAATCTCGTCAAAATCGGCAACAATGATTCGATCATCAGTTTCCCGCAATGACTTATCCTTCAACCATAAGTAGGTCTTGACTTCTCTGGTATAATAATTCGTTTTCTCATCATAAGGTGCCGCTAAAAGACCGTAATGACTCGCAAGCTTTGCAAAGCGTTCGTTGTATTTATCGACCGCATCGCGTTCTGCCATACCGTCCAGATTATAGTTTTTCGGATTTTCACGCAGATCGATGCTGACCTCTTCTGCTGAAATCCCGGTGTGCGTCCATTCGGTTGCTTCTAAGATGGTCTCGGCCATTGAGTAGCAGTTGTATTTGGTATCAGGCAGATCATTGTTCCGCAAAACCTCTTGCGCCGATTCCAACAGCTCCTGTTTGGTGGTAACTGACATTTCTTTCGGTGCCAGGAGGATATCAGGCGTCGCATGTACGGGCGCATCATCCGGCGCATCTCTTAAATCGCCGGCAAACTTATAGCCGACCTGATCAGCCTCAAGTTCTTCCAAGGCCGCATGAGTACCATGGATCTGCCATTCGCCGTCCTGCTTGATCGCATAGCTGCCAGCCCAGCCCAGCATCAGCTCCGGATTTGGCGCTTTTTGATCATTGATCTTTTCCAGGACTTCCATGTAGCGTTCCGCTGAATCATCAGTTACGTTGTCCAGGGTCAGCTGGTGATCCTGGACCTCCTGATCAATCTCCTGGCGGTGTTCAACCAGATAGTCCTGAATCGCCGGCACGATTGCTGGGTTTGCCGTGTTATGACCAAGCCACTGATCAAATGCAGCCAATTTCTGATCATCTGACGCCGATCCTTTGACTAACCAATCCAGATCGCCATTTTCAACTAAAAAGTCGCCTTCCTTGGTGTAGTCGTATACCCAGTCGCGGATAATTGCTCCTGTCAGCCGGCCGTAAATATCGTTCTGCTGTTCAAACTTGTCGGCCGTGAAATTCCAATAATTTAAAAATGCCTGCAGATTCTTTAATTCTCCGTATTCTGCCATAATCAGCGCTCCTTTGCTTTAGTCTTAACTGGCTGCTGCATTTTCTGCTGCGTCTTCATCTGATACAGTTTGCGGCTGGCCGTCCGATTGATCTTACTGGCCAGGCTGACCGACTTGACAAACATCGTCTGCAGCTCATCAGGCTGCAGGTTGGCCATAGCCTTGCGCTCACTAGCACTGAAATGGAAAGACTGATTCGTCAGTCCAGTGCTGGCAAAAGCCATATGGCGTGCCATATGCGTCTGCACGGCATGAATCTGATTGCGTCCCCATACCCAGTCCGGCTTCGGCACTCTCAGTTCTCGCAGGGCATCAACCACTGCTCCCAGTCGTTCTGGTTCTGATGACTGGTGCATGAGATTGCGCTGGCTGACCAGTGCTTGTGCCGGCATTTTGACGTTAGGATACTTGGCAGCAATCTCATCGGCAGAATACATCTTACCAACGTCAAACGTAACGGGTTGACCAGGCTGTTTAGCGTTTGGTACGAATACCTTGACGCCTTCGAGCTGATCAAAATCAACGCCTTTTAAATCCTCTTTCTTATCATGACGGATCCAGGCCTGCTTCGTCATAAAGCCCTGTTCCGGACTGGCCTGCGTCAGCAGCAAACTGTTAACCCGACCATAATCCACTACTGGACTGACCCGATCAACCAGCTTTTCCATTGCATCAATAGTCTGCGTTCCGTCTTTCAGCAGCTGCTGCGCCTTGCGACTGACGGCAAACCGTTCAATTTCTGTTGGCGAGACCTTTTTTTCCTGTTTCTTTTCCTTATCCATGTTTCCACGCTCCCTTAGTTTCGAGAAGGCATAAGCGTCATCAAACGTTTCAAACTCAAATGGCTGCTGACTCAGATCACTATTGTTTAAGCGGTCCAAAACAAAATAGTGGTTGCTGTTTAGATCATGAGCCAGGTAGATACCCTGGTTCGCCGCTGCTGGCGGGCTGGTCATAATCCGCCCGAGTTCGTGCATTGACAAGCCAATTGGATTCAGCATCTTCTCACCGCTTTCCTTGATTCTTGGCTCTAGGATAACGGGAATTTTCAGGATTCAATCTTTGACCAACAAAAAACAGCCACTAGATTGACTAATGACTGATTAGAAAATATGAACTCTATTTATCAAAGAGCCTTGACCAGAAGCCCTTCTTTTTAACCGGTTGATTCTGACTGCTTGCCAATTTACTCATAGTTTGCACTAAAATTTCATTTTGCTTATTTTGCTGTTCAAGAAGAGTTTCTAGCTGTATCTGCTGACGTTCATTACTATGAATTTTGTTGTAATAGTTTCTAATTAACGGTTCTCCGATAAATTCATCAAATCGATCAATATCTAGTAGCATACCGCTATCATACAACTCTAAAGCAATCCCTTCTTTTCTGGGAAACATATTGTAATAGTTATCTAAACTCTCATTGATATTTTCATAAGAAGTACCTTTGAAACTGTTAAAAATAGATTTTGCGACATTAAAGACGTTATCTTTACCCTCAATGAATGAAACATGTTCAAAATTATCGTTTTGAATCAGCATTCGCCAGTTAGTCTTATTGCAATCTCTCTTATAGTCGTAATTTTCCCAAATTTGACTTGGAAGCTTTTCAGCCTGACCAAACTTATCTAATAAATTGTAGAGGATATCTTTAGTTAAATACAGGTAGTCATCGATTAAATGACTTTCTTCATTACCGTTCAGATGATTTAATCGTTCATTCAAATGCCACGTTACATAACGGTAGATATGATCATTTACATTATTGATCAAAATCTTGTAAGGAATTTCTTGCTGATTGTCCAATTTCCAGTCTGAAGTAAAAGATAAATAGTATGTTCGTTTGGTAATTTCCTCAAGGTTGTTAATAGGTTTATCTCCCTTATTGTGATTCATGGCAAAGATGTTCACATTATGAACCCCATTCACAATCCGAAGCGAGGACCAATCTTTTATAGCTTGAATGGCATCTTTATAACTTAGAAAATTACCATTCAACTCATCAACAATCATTGGTGATATGAAACGCTTTGATTTTAAATAGTTACTTAGGAAATTTATAGCAGGAATTGGACGCGCATTAGAGCCATTGATCTCGGTATATTGAATAGTTTTTGAGCAATCACCAACAAATGGCTTAAAGTATTTAGATAATAGTAGTGTCTTTCCAGTTGATCCACGTCCAATCAACACCATTGACATAGGAACCTGATCAGGATTTTTGGCAAAGTTAGACTTTTGATAGACTTCTTCGCGAATCTTCCAAATTAATGGCGCCGTCATTAAATAAAGAAAAGCTGACAAAGCTTGGTGACTTTCATCATGTTCCTTGTTTAATTTAAAGCTTCTAATAATGTCAATAAAGGTTTCAACGTCATCTCTAGTAACTAGATCACTATTAATTGTTAGCGGGTGAAATAATTCATCGCCATCATCTTTTACCATAATCTGATCGTGATCATATGCCCACATCGGTTTTGGATATAAGTCACTGGCCTTCATTTTTTTAGTAACTGTTTTATTTAATGTTTGGTAGGTAACTTTTTTAATGCTTGATTTTACCTGGTCTAAATTACGTTTTAGGTTTCCGTTTTGTGTGTAGGTATTCTTCAATATCTCTACAGTTTCAGGTTTCATCAAGAGATTGCTTTCGTCATCAATTTTACTGCTAACCAGCTGCTTAACTGCCGAGGGACTAACGACAACTGTTTTATCGCCGAGTTTATCAATTACATCATTTGTAACAACTGCTGTAATTTCAGCATAGGTTGTTTTACTGCCTAACTGTTTAATAATCTTTCGATCTATGTATCAAAAGTAAAATTGTGCTTAAAAAGGTTTTTATGATCCTTATAAATCGAAAAGTCAGCACTATTATTCTTATCTCCCCGGTACAGCCAAAGCATTTCATAATTATCGTGTATCGCCTTATTGGTTAGATTCATTGACCCATTAAAAATAGCAAATTTATTTTCATTCTCTAAAATAAAGTATTTACTATGGAATAAGTGATCTTTTGTAAAATGAAGCTGAAGCGTACCATCAGAAATCCGTTTCATGAATTCGTCACTGGCATTCTTAATTTCCTTAACTCGACGAGAAATATCAAAAAGTTGGTTTAGGCTTTGGCCGGTCTTCTGATCTTCCATACCTAAAATTAGCTTAATATTTTTAAATCGTGGCAACAGCTCTTTTTCCAGGATCTTGAAGGAGCCTACGAAAGATACGCCACTAAAAGTATCAAAGCCATTCGTTAAGCTAAAAAAATCAGAATCCTTTAGCATCACCTGATTATTTAAATCATATATGCTTAACATTATAGTCACCCCCTTAATTGACAATTATAGCCATTAAACAATTTTAATCACGATCAGTCCCAATATCCGTCATCAATATCATTAAGATATAGATTGTAGCCATGAATCACATCTTCAAGTGGAATTACATGATCTCCTTTTGGATCACCATAAATGGTAATACCTAAAAAGGCACCCTTTGGATCATCAGATAGCGATCTGCCCAATAACCGACAGCACTCAGGAACCGTGAAGTTGTTGCCGATATATTCAGAGACTCCTTCTCCCAATACTGCCTTGCGCGTCTGACCAATTAGTTTAAATGGAATTTTATCACCAGCAACCTTTCTAACTTCAGATTCAGAAACATCAAAAGCTTTTGCTAGTTCGGCTGCAGTAAAGTGGCCACGTAAGATTAACATTTGCTCACCTCAATTCAATAGAGCAGCCAAGCTCTTTACCTGATAACGCCACAAAATCATTTTTCATCAACGTCTTGGCGAAGACAGATAATTGACTAAAATAGTTGGCAAAATGAAGTTCCAGATCAGAATAAGCAATCCGACAAGTAATATTAGTAATCTTTCCTGAAATTTGTGCGGATTGAATAACCTGGCCATTTTCCAGAATCGATGCAGCAACCGTAATCTTGTCCTGCTCTCTGTTAAATTTGCAGTGCAAGTCAAACGGGTAGTATTCCAGCAGATCCTTTGGCTGCACATGCAGGTACTGGCACAACTGATTTAGCGTGGCCAGCTGAATACCCTTGGAGTTGTTCTGTACCAGGTAGGTTAAGGTTGTCCGTGATAAGCCGGTATCTTTAGCTACTTGTGTAATGCTCAGCTCACGTTCGCTCAGCAGCATCTTCAAGCGATTAAAAATCATGATCTATTCCCTCTTGTTTTTTATTATTATTGTACAGTATAGTGAACGTTTTTCAACAATATTATTCAAATATATTGATTTTTGTACTAATGATAGTATAATAAAAATATAGAAAATGTTCATAGTAGTGAACGTTTTCTATATAAAATAAACGTCTAAGGGGATATAATTATGACTGACCATTTTACCATTACGTTTTTGTCAATTCTGCTAGGAGTAACACTAGCCGATCACAAGTATGATCTGGCAGCTGTACTCATTTTCACTTTGGTTGCCTATCTGTACTACGCCTGGAAAGGCCACAAGGAACACAAAAAGGCAATCGACTACTTTTTTGAATAATAGCCGATCGCCTCTTGTAAATAAATAAACCTGATAACGCGACTTCACAGTTGCGTTATTTTTATTTTAACAGAAATTCGAGATATAATCACGGAAAGATAAAGGAGTGCAAATTATGAAACAAGATATTTTGAACTATCCAGTAATATTGACTGAAATCACTTTCTAATTAAACTGCTGATTTTGTCAGCTGTTTCCTTATCCTTGAAGGAATAGCTATTGCCGTATGATGGATTGCTCTGCAGAATATTCAGGAACTTTTTCACGTCAAACGACTCTGCCAGTGCTGTTAAAAAGATGCTAAGATCCTTGACTTTTCGCCGCTCCAGGCGCGATGCTTGAAAAGCAGCCAAGAATGCTGCCTGATCAAGCTGGTCAAGATCCGTCAGTTCAATCGTGTGCAGGAAATCTTGAAGAACGCTCTTCTCATAGGCATTAAGCAATCGGTCAACCGCAGTTTTCTTAGCCAGTCCCTGTACCAGAACACCAACTGCCGCCAGCATTTCGCAAAGATCACAGTCGATTGTCGGCGTATTGTGCCTTACTGCGGCATCGGTACTGATTCGCGAACGATTCTGCAGATGAGCGTCAATGCGCTTTTCAATTGTCTGAAACAATGGTACGTAGCTTGGCTCTGTCACCAGATTTTCTTTGGAAGGCTCCCAGACGAACTCATCGCTGGCCAGATCAAAAATGCGCAGCGTTTCTGGATCACATTTTTTATTGTGTGCCCAGATCGTTTTGCTTTTAGCCAGCTTCTGAGCCAACTCAACTGGTGCAGCCAATTCCTGCCAAACTGATGCTTTCGCGTCGGTCTGCTCAAATTTCTTGGTGGACTTGCGAAAATAATACATCTCGCTATTTCGCATGACCGTAATCACGTAGCGGGCAGAACTTTCCTGCGCTTCCGGATCCTTTTCCGTAATCGCAGCCAAGGGCAGCGTTTCCCGATCCTGTAGATCAAGAGCAAAAAAGCTATCTAACCGTTTGGATCGAAACCGTGTTGGATAAACTCGTTTCAGGTTGTCAAAGTCATGATGCAGGCCGGTTAAGGACTCCCAGATCACAAACTCGCGGTTCTTTTTTGAGGTAAATTTCTGATCAATCGTCCAATACCAGCGCTGTTTGCTGCGCGCTTGATACATCAAAACATAGGGCACCTTAACCGCCCCCTACAGCTTTTTGCCGGTATATTCTCGATAACAGACACGTGCAACCGTCTCTGGCGTGCCCATCAGCATTAGCGGAATCATCTCCTTGCAGAAGGTTAGAATCTTCATCGCCAACTGACGGCTGACATTACAGCTTTCATAGAAATCAAGCATTTTTTCTTCAAAATATTCCTGACTGATTGGTTGTCGTCTAACGTTTGCAGACATAATCTATCACTCCTTTATTGATGACTAGGCCGTAATACCCGTGATTTTAATCATGGGATATAAGGCCATCATTTAAGTATCAACGGTACTTTCGTTGTTAAAATTCCGTTGACGTGGTGCAAACAGATTAATTTTCGTGGCGTCACGTTGTGTCCGCTCTGTAGGAGAACGTTTTTACCATTATTTGTAACGCCTTTAACGAACTCAATCTGCTTGGTTTTCGTATTAAAGACAATATCGTGTGGTCGTAGTTGATAATGCTGACGCCGAATCGAAATTCGACCCTTAGACACCTTGCGTAATCGATAGATCCGCTGGTTGTCATAATTTAATTCGCGCGAACGCTTTGTCCGCCCCGAGCTTAGCTCTTTACCAGCCTTCTTCTTGTCATCGCGCCGATCAATGTACTTCGCATCGTAGAACTTTTGCAGGCTGCGATTGTTACAGCGAAGCTTTTCCCGTCGATAGACGTTGCCAGTACGTGCATATTGATCCGTCCCACCTGCGATCACGAAAGCATCGTTAAGATGCGACTTGGCAATCCCGTAACGGGTGCGCAGATTAGCCGTTAGATAGCCCTGCGTCTGCACGTAGTCAGGAAAATAACGAT
>OGFI01000336.1_pt1 | contig 39927 bp, 34 predicted proteins | sample 1570901 | NCBI WGS metagenome assembly OGFI01 (sample SAMEA2582018, study PRJEB24529) | metagenome | biome: Human gut stool | place: China | collected 2011 | reverse complement strand
GGCATTGTTGATGATGCGGTTGAACAGCAGAAAAAGAATGCTGAACGGCTTAGAGTCAAGAATCAAGGAAAGAGGTACAGAAGATAATGACATCAAGATATGATATAGCTGCGATCAAAAAGCAATTGGCCGCTGCAGAAAAGCATGACAAGGAAATTTATGGCGAAAAGGTACGGAAGATGCTGTTGGAGAAGACGAATCTAGATAGCCTTAAAGACGTCCTGCATGATTACGATATTGTGGTAGTTCCAAAACCAAGAAAGCCAAAAGCAAAAGGGAAGCCTGCTAGCCTTGATCAAGCTGAAAAAAAGGCCAGCGAACAAGCAGCCGAAAAAGATCCAACCGACCTGGCGGGAATGTGGGAAGATGATGCAGCAGACGACGACGAATGGCTAGATGACAATGAATAACTAAATATACTCTAATTAAGCACCCGTCAATGAGTTAGGTTTGCGGCACGCAATACCGGTCTCATTGGCGGGTTTTCTGGTGACCACACCAGATAAAAACGTTGAGCAGCATTTAAACTGAAAATTATGACGCCTGAATGCTCTCTATTCGATCACATTCCTGCTTATGGTTCTGAGCTCTCAACGATCGCTTTTCGCTCACGTTGCTAGCAAGAACCAAGGATCATAACACTTCTAATTCTCTATTGATTTTAAACATCAAAGTGAGAATATGACGCCTGAACGCTCATTACGCAATCGCGTTCCTGCTTTGCGTTCTAAAGCCTCAGCGCTCGCTTCTCGCTCGCACTGCTGCTAAGAACGAAGCACCTTAACGCTCATTATTCAATCGCGTTCTTGTGCTAGTGTTCTTAATCTCCAAGCTTCGCTAACCGCTCGCTTGTCAATAAAGAACACTATATTGAAGGCAAGCACCCTCTTTTGTAGACTATATTACATATAGCTACAAAGATGCTTGCAAGGAGACTGCTTCGCTCCCCTTGACCCCTTAGACAAACTTTTTAACAAAAAAGTTTGATCAAAAAGCTCGGCCTAATTGACTTTTCAAGTCAATTACTAGCCTCGCTAACGACAACAATTTGCGCGAAATGATGAAATCATTTCAGCAAAAAGTTGTCGTTTTTGTCATGCAACCATGAGCGACTATGCTATACTGGTTGCAGCTGATCAATGATATTCGTTGATCAGCAAGGACAAAAAAACCGTTACCTGAAATGAAGGTAACGGCCGTGCCCGACAGTTTGATCCATCAATTAAAATTTTTCCTAATAAACTGCCAAGTTTGGCCGTGATCTCTTCAATTTTCTTCATAAGGAATACCGAAGGGGGAAAAAGGGGAAATTTTTGATAAATTATTACATCATTTGATGATTTGGGTGGTTATTAAAAGCCCATAATATCAGCGTTTTGATGATTTTTGATAGTATATGATATTCCCTCTTAAAATACTTATAAATTTTTAATCTTTCCTTGCCAAAAAGCTGGCTTTTCCCATATAATGAGCTTGCATCAAACAAATTTGGAGGGATATTTATTTATACGATTCGCAAGGCCGAGCCTGAAGACGCCGGCCAGATAGTACCGTTAATGTCTTTGATTTATGATGAAATGGAACTGGAGGAATTTGAGTCGGTTCCCGACGAAGACCCCCAGAGGATGATTTATAATGCTTACCGCGACCGAGCCTTACTCGGCTATGTGGCAACCACGTTTGTTGCTGAGGCTGATGGGCAGGTCGTGGGGGTAGCGTTTGGCTATCCAGACAACAACGAAAATGCGGTCAACCGAGTATATCAAGAAGCTGCAGCGCCAATTCCGTCGATTCGCGATGTCGATTTCTTCGCGGACCCCGAATCATTTGCCAATGAGTTTTACCTAGACTCATTGGCGGTTGATGCTGATTATCGCGGAATGGGGATTGCAACGGCTCTGATTGATGCGATTATAAAACATGCTGCTTCCTTGGAATACGAGACGATCGGCTTAAATGTCGATGTCGCTAACCCCAAGGCAGAACGGCTGTATCGTCGCTTGGAATTTGATGACGCGGGTCAGATTATGATAGGCGATCACTGGTATCGTCACCTCCAGCGTTCAACTTCCCAAGCACTGTTAACTGAATAATAAATAAAGCGTCCTGCCAGCCGCGGGACGCTTTTTGAGTTCTTAGATTACGATAATAGTATAAAAAAGCGCCGAACACTAAGGATCGACGCTTTGAAATCAAGTCTAATTGATTTTTATTGTTCAACGTACCAACTGTAGTGGAAGTTGCCTGGACGGTCAACACGTTCGTACGTGTGAGCACCGAAGTAGTCACGTTGTGCTTGCAGCAGGTTGGCAGGCAGAACTTCAGCACGGTAGGAGTCGTAGTAGTTGATGGCAGCAGCCAGGGATGGTACAGGAATACCAGCGTTGATGGCCATGGATACGACTTCACGCGTAGCCTTTTGGTACTTCTTGGCAATGTCCTTGAAGTAGTCGTCCAACAGCAGGTTCTTCAGTTCAGGATCCTTTTCAAAGGCATCCGTGATCTTTTGCAGGAATTGAGCACGAATAATGCATCCTTCACGCCAGATTTGAGCCAGTTCACCGAACTTCAGGTTCCAGTCGTAGCGTTCGGAGTCGATCCGCATTTGTTCGAAGCCTTGTGCGTAGCTCATAACCTTACCGAAGTAGAGGGCTTCACGAACCTTTTCAACCAGTTCCTTCTTTTGGTCTTCAGAAACAGTTGGCTTTTCAACGTCTTCTGGCAGAACCTTGCTTGCAGCAACACGTTCGTCCTTCAGCATGGAGATGTAACGAGCATAAACGGCTTCCGTGATAACGGATTGTGGGGCACCACCGTCAAGGGCAGTTTCAGAACTCCACTTACCAGTACCCTTGTTGGCACCACGGTCAAGGATCATGTCAACGATTGGCTTGGACTTGTCTTCACCCAGGTCGTCCTTGCGAGTCAGAATGTCAGCCGTGATTTCAACCAGGTAGCTGTCCAGTTCGCCCTTGTTCCATTCAGCAAAGATGTCAGCCATTTCATCAACGGAAAGACCCAGAACATTACGCATAATGTTGTAGCTTTCATCGATCAGTTCTTCATCACCGTATTCGATACCGTTGTGGACCATCTTTACGTAGTGGCCGGCACCGTTAGGACCGATGTAGGAAACACATGGCTTGCCGTCTTCAGCCTTGGCAGCGATTTGCGTCAGGATAGGTTCAACCAGGTCGTAGGCTTCCTTTTGACCACCAGGCATCAGGGAAGGACCTTGCAGGGCACCCAGTTCACCACCGGAAACACCCATGCCGATGAAGTTGATGCCGGATTCGTCCAGCTTAGCGTTCCGTGCCATCGTGTCGTGGAAGTTGGTGTTACCACCGTCGATCAGCACGTCACCCTTGTCCAGCAATGGCAGGAGTTCTTCAATAACAGCGTCAGTTGGCTTGCCGGCCTTAACCATCATCAGGATTCGACGAGGCTTTTCCAGAGAGTTGACGAATTCTTCAACCGTGTAGCTAGGAATCAGCTTCTTGTCGCTGTGGTCACGCATCATTTCATCGGTACGTGAACGACTACGGTTGTATACACCAACAGTAAAGCCGCGGCTTTCAATGTTCAGTGCCAGGTTCTTGCCCATAACGGCCAAACCAACAACACCAATTTGCGCTTTTTGATCTGACATTGTGTTGTCACACTCCTTAAAAACTTAATTACATCATTTACAGAAACTATTATACCAGAAAGCGGTAAAAGTTGAAGAAATATTTGCTAAGGTTTGCACAATCCAATTGCCTACTGGGATTTATCGGAAATGATTCTACAATTTACTTAAATCAATTAAGCAAATTGGGAGTTTGACGAAAAATAATTAGGAAAGCGTTCAATTACCCTTTGCTGTTCATCCAAAACCAAATGTAAATGTGAACGTATCAAATAATTAAGATCGTCAATGTTGTAATCGTTAAAAGCTGCAATGATCTGCTCATGTTGTGCCAGCAAGGTCTGCCAATCAAGGCCGGGAACCTTTAAACGCAAGCGTCGAAAACGATTTAGCTGAAGGTTGTTAAGCTGCAGCCAGTCCCAAATCTGACTGCGATCGGCAATTTGGTAAAAAGTTTGGTGAAATTTTTGATCCAAATCAAAGAAAAGGTCGGTTTGATCTGCTTTGGCAGCCTTTTTTTGGGCATTAAGATTCTGCCGTAGAGTTTCAAATTGAGCTGACGAATGTTTAGCTAAGGCTTCCATCATTACTTGCGGTTCAATACATTCTCTGACAAAACGACCTTCCTTGGCGATGTTCATATCGATAGTTGCGATATAGGTACCGCTTTGCGGAACAACCTCGATTAGCCCTTCGCGTTCAATCCGAATCAAGGCTTCTCTAACCGGTGTCCGTCCCAGGTTGAGAGAGGCAGCAATTGACTTTTCTGAGACCTTTTGGCGGGGAAGGTAGTGGAAGTGAACGATGTTATATTTGATTTGATCATAGGCATCTTGCCGAATATTGGTATCCATAGTTAATCAGTCTTTCTAAACTAAAATATTAGTTATCAAAGATTCTATGGAAAAAAGCTTTTGAAAGCAAATCAATAAAAATAGTGCTGATCGGCTTGGTGCTTTTATTGGTAAGTCTCGATCACGTTAACATACCGCTTGATTAAGTTAAGCAAGTAGGGAATTGCATTCGTGATAGCATTTTTGTAGATCATGAATCACGGAATAAAATAAAACCAGCAGTTGTTTGTTGCTGCTGGTAAAATAGCTAATGATTCAAAGCCTCATTGTTTTTATTGATCACGTTAACATATTGTTGCGAAATTTGATGGGTTAGGTTTTGTGAGGTATTAGCAGCTGCTAGGTTGCTACTTAGCATAGCTATAACGATTAAGCCACGAAATAGTTGCATGATGGTCACTCCTTCAATCAATTCTCTTGTGAAATTTATTTGTTCTCTTACTTACAATCACTATTATAGTAGGCACAAATTGAAACACAAGTATGTGAAAGCCCTTTATTTAAGTGTAAGCGGATTAATTTTATTGACGATGACATTAGTCTGAATCAGCTGATTTTTAAAAAATATGTTCGATTTAACAAATAAAATATTTTTTCACGTTCACATAAAATCGTGTAAAGTCAGTGGTGATAAGGACTAGTGCAATATATCAATGATCAACAAACATAAAAATAACAAAAAAGCGCTTTACAATTTTACTAAAATGCAATATGATAAAAGCGTTTTCAAGGATAGCTAGCTGTTGTGGAATTCCAAGATCCAATGAAAACTCTATTTTTTACCGCTTTTATGTTCACGTAAACATAAAAGCGAGGGTGCAGTAAAAACGGAGGCATGAAATGGATAGTACAAATGTTAAAGCAAGTGGACCAGGCCAAGCAGCGCACTCAGTCGACAAGCAAGATGATGTGAAGCTGAACGACTCTACCAAACGAATTCCTAAGCGTCAGCAGATTGCCTATGGTTTTGGGGACTTTGGGAATGGGTTCATGTTTGACTTGGGCCAGTCATATCTAACTAAATTTTGGATTGACGGTGTTGGTATTGGTTCTGGAGTTGTGGCTGGAATCTTTGCATTTACTAAGATCTTTGATGCATTCATGGATCCAATTGCTGGTTCAGTAATTGATAATCGCAAGCACATTGGCAAACAAGGCAAATTCCGTCCGGTAATGATGATTTCTGCCATTATTCTGGGCATTATGACGGTGATTACGTTTACGATGCCGGATGGACTATCGATGACCCAAAAGATCATTTACGCCTATGCTGCCTACATGATCTGGGGTTTGGTTTATTCATTTACCAATGACCCATATGGATCGTTGGCTTCGGTGATGTCAAGAAATCCGCAAGACCGCAGTTTTATGGCAACATGTCGTCAGGTTGGTTCGGTCGGTGCTCAGTTTATTGCTGGGGTAGCCTTCATTCCGCTGACGGTCATGATTGGTGGTAAGGATCAACGCTTAGGCTATTTCTGGGCTTCAGTAATCTTTGCGGTAATTGGGGTCTGCATGTTCTTGGTCTGCTTCTTGGGGACTAAAGAAAACGTACATGTTGATCGTCAGGTTCATGAAAAGGAAGGCTTTAAGGACTATATTCGAGTTATTTTCCATAATGGGCCTTTAGGTGCTTTGATTTTGATGACGCTGTTTACGATTTCGGCGATGAATACCAACAACCAGATGATGGTTTTCTACGCTGAATACAATCTTGGCAACATTGGTTTGCAGCCAATCATCAACGCCATCATGATGGGCTGTTCAATCGTCGGTGTCTTCATGATTCCTACGCTGACGCGGCGCTTTGGTCAAAAGAAGACGGCGATGTGGAGCTTTGTGATCGGTGCGGTTGCCAATCTGTTGAACTTCTTCATTCCCGATAACGTAGTAACGTTCATTGCTTTGGTTACGATTGGCTACACGGCCTTGGCGATTCCAAATGGGATTACCTGGGCAATGGTTTCTAACGCGATCGACTATGGGGAATGGCACTCAGGTATTCGGAAAGAAGCCATTACCTACGCTGCCTTTAACTTCTCGCGCAAGATTGCACAGTCGTTGGCTGCCTTAGTTAGTGCCGGTGTTTTGGCATTGACTGGCTATGTTGCTAATGCTAAGCAAACGCCAGGTGCCTTGCGTGGTATTAAGGCTGCAATGACGTTGTATCCAGGAGTTTGCTTGATTCTGGCTGCCATTATCATTGGGCTCTTGTACAAACTTGATGATCGTCGCTTCGCCAAAATCGCCGATGATTTGGATCATGGCCGTTGGGAACATGGCAAGATTGGCGAAAAATAATCGTTTTTGATGATAGGTAAAAAGTATTAAAAGTTGTATGCATTGGAGGATTTAAAAATGGATTTAAAGTCACTTTTATCAGATGTTCATGAAATTTTAGCTGACGTTGATGCTGGAAAAGGCTTTGACAGCTTAAGCAATCAAGAAATCTATGCACCATCGATTCAAGTTGACCGGCGCAACGTTTACTTCATTCTTCACCATAAGAATGAAAAAGGCTATGTTGAAAAGAGTCTGGTCGTTTATGAAAACCGGCTGACAGCAGGTGATTTTGAAGCGCGCGAATCAATGGAAGACGTTGACTCAACGCTTTTGGTTGGTGATCTGAACGAAAAGAATAATGTCGCTTTGGCTAAACGCTTTGCTTGGATTCGTCCGGTTTCACGGCGCAACTACAAGTACAGTTTTGGACTTGGTGACCGGCTTGGCAATGCCTCCAATGCTCATCTGCGCTTGTTTAAGAACCGTGGCATTCTACCAGTTTTGGCACAACAATCGATTCGGGAACTGATGCTGATGCACCGGACAAATACGGATGTGTTCCTGTCTGCTTCCTGGGCTGTATTTGAAGAAGGTTTTGACTATGGCTGGGGTGCAGATGGCGACCACGTTAAGACGGAATACGAAGTTGACTATGCCGTTAAGGTTGGCTGCTCAATGATTACTTTGGACTGCACGGAAGTTATCAATAATGAAGCTGTAAACCTAAGTGATGAAGAACTTGACAAGCGCTTTAACGAACTGGATGAGGATCAGAAGAAGTACTTTAATGATACTTACCTGGACAAGACGTTTAAGGTTGGCGAATCTGAGGTTCACTTTACCAAGCATGACTTGGAAGAATCCGTCTTGACGTTCTACGATGCAATCCTGTTTGCAGCTAAGATTTATCGTGACTATGTCGTACCATATAACCTGGACTTTGAAATCTCGATGGATGAAACGCCTTATCAAACGACGAATCCAAACCACTACTTCTTTGCTAATGAATTGCATCGTCGTGGCATTACGCCAGTTACCATGGCTCCTCGTTTCTATGGTGAATTCCAAAAGGCCATCGACTACATTGGCGACAAAGATCGCTTTGAACGTGAATTGGTCGTTCATGAAGCCATTGCGGAACACTTTGGCTACCGTCTGAGCATTCACTCTGGTTCTGACAAGCTTTCGGTTTATGAAATTATCGGCCGAGTTGCCAAGAATGGCTGGCACGTAAAGACAGCGGGGACCAACTGGCTGGAAGCTTGCCGAGTAATTGCCCACAAGGATCCTAAGCTGATGGTTGAAATGTACACCTACGCTTATGAACATCTGGATGACGTTAAGAACTTCTACGTCTTTAATGCGCAAACTGATGGCAAGGCACCTAAGCCAGAATCGATTAATGAAGAAAACGTCTTGAGCGTACTCAGCGATGATGATGGTCGTCAAGTAATGCACACGATGTACGGATCATTGATGAACCTGAAGCACAACTATCACTATGTCTTCCGTGACAAGTTCTGGGATGTTTTGAAGAAGAATCAGGATCTGTATGACCGTTTCCTGAACATTCATATCGCTGAACACATTGACCTGCTGCAAGGCAAGTACAAGAGCAAGGAAGAAGCCTTGGATGCTTTGGAACCGAAGACTGATATTTCAAAAGAATACTAATAATTTTTGATACCCTTAAAGGAGCAGATACAGAATGACGCTTTTAAATGATGATTTCTTGTTAAGCAATGAAACGGCCAAAAAACTGTTTCATGAACACGCGGCTAAAATGCCGATTATTGACTATCACTGTCACCTTAACCCGGTTGAAATCTATGAAAACAAAAACTATCCTAATCTGACCCGGATCTGGATCAATGAGGACCACTATGGCGATCATTACAAGTGGCGCTTGATGCGGGCTAACGGTACTGACGAGAAGTACATTACTGGGGATGGCGATGAATACCAAAAGTTCCTGGAATGGACCAAAGCAATTCAGAATGCTTACGGCAATCCATTGTATGAATGGACGCACCTTGAATTGAAGCGTTTCTTCCATATTGATGATGAACTGACGCTGGAAAATGCGCCTAAAATTTGGGAAAAAGCCAATGCATTGCTGCAGACTGATGACTTTAAGCCGCACAATCTGATTAAGAACATGAATGTCAAGGCGGTCTGCACTACTGATGATCCAGCTTCTGATCTGAAGTATCACAAACTGCTCAAAGAAGATGAAGCGGAAAATGGCTTTAAGACTTTGCCAGCCATGCGTCCTGATAAGCTGATTCAAATTGATCGTGATGGTTTCGGCGCCTACCTAAAGGAACTGGGCACGGCAGCAGGCGTTGAGATTCATAGTTTCAATGACATCATCAAGGCAATGCGGCAACGCTTTGAATTCTTCAGCTCCATGGGCGGTCGGCTGTCTGATCACTCACTGTTGACCTACCACTTTAAGGAAGCAACGCCAGCTGAACTGGATGCAATCGTGGCTAAAGGGATTAACAATGAACCTTTGACGCAGTCTGAAATTGACCAGTATCTGACAATGCTTTTGGAAGCCTTGATGCATCTGAATACGGAATTTAACTGGACGATGCAGTTCCACATTAATTCAATTCGTGATCTGAACCACCCAATGTTTGAACAGCTCGGTCCTGATACCGGCTATGATGCGGTCGGCACGCAGCCTGATATCGTTGCTAACATCGCCAAGCTTTACAGTAAGGCTCAAGACAGCAATGATGTACCAAAGACGATCTTCTACTCGCTCAACGATAACGACTGGATGCAACTGGCAACGCTGATGGGATGCTTCCAAGGCGATGGCGGCGTTGAACGCCTGCAATTAGGTGCTGGTTGGTGGTTCAACGACACGGCAGAAGGCATGGATCGTCAATTGCGGATCTTTGCTCAACAAAGTCTGCTGCCACACTTTGTCGGGATGCTGACTGATTCGCGCAGTTTTCTTTCCTATCCGCGTCATGAATACTTCCGGCGCGTACTATGCAACTTCTATGGCAAGCTGGCTGAACAAGGCCGGGTTCCAGATGATCTGGACAAGCTTGGCAAGATCGTTGAAGATATTTCATTTAACAATGCCAAGAATTACTTTGGGTTCTTTGATTAATTCCTAACCACCTTGACTGATTCGACTTCTCTTATCCTCTAACCAAAACCTCTCGCACTGTGGGAGGTTTTTTCTTGTTTTAGGTAGGATTGGTTCAGATTTTGGATATAGATGTTAGAATAGTGAATGTAATAATAGTGAAAGTAGTGAAAGAGGATAAGGCAGATGGCAGATTCAAAAAGCAAAGAGGCAGTGACGATTCAGACGATTGCCAAACTGGCTAATGTATCACATACAACGGTTTCGCGAGCCTTAAATGGCAGCAGTTCCGTTAAGCCAGAAACGCGACGCAAGATTGAACGAATCGCTAAAGAAGCAGGATATGTACCCAATTTTAACGCACGGCGCTTGGTTACCCATCGTTCCTATAACATTGGCGTGTTTTTCTCAAATTTGAATGGCGGCACTTCCGCCAGCTTTTTGTCAACCACGATTGAAACTATGGAAAAGCTGCTTTCGGCAAGCTACACGTTTTCGGTAGGCAGTATAGAAAAAGAACATGCTGCAGATAAGCTTTCTAAGCAGAACTACGATGGTATTCTGGTTATGAGCCAATCTGCTGCTGATGATGAGTTTATTGAAAGAGCTCGGCAGCAAAAGATTCCTACGGTTGTCTTAAACCGGTTTGTGGACAATCCAGAAATCGACAACTTTGCAATTGATGAAAAACTAGGACTGCGTTTGGCAACCGAGTACGCGATTCGAATGGGGCATCGCCAGTTTGCTCTGATTGAAGGGGTGGAAGAGTTTGCTTCAACCCAATTGCGAACGGCCGGCTTTAAAGAGGCGCTTAAAACTCATTCTATTGATCCAGATTCTGTAATTTATAAACATGATGGTGATTACCGTCCAGCTGGTGGGAACGTTGAGATGCGGCAGATTCTTTCTTCGGGTAAGGTACCAACCTGTGTAATCTGTGAAAATGATGATATGGCGATTGGTGCGATTAATGCGTGCAGTGAGTTTGGTTACCGGGTTCCTGATGATATCTCGGTAATTGGTTTTGATGATATGCCTTATTCTCAATATTTGACGCCTGAACTCACCACGGTCCGTAAGCCAACGGAAACCATGATTCAAAAGGGAATTAAGCGCCTGCTTGAAATAATTGAAAAACCTGCTGTTGTTGAACCGGTTAGAAGAATAATTGATCCAGAAATTATCGTACGCTCTTCGGTAAAGAAATTAAATTGAGCCAATCAAAAAACGTTGTGCAGATAGCTGCACAACGTTTTTTTGATTAAAGAGATTTTAAGGATTATTTTTCATAAAGCTGAGGGAACTGACGTTGGAAATCAGCGATACTTTCATATTCTTTTGAGAGTTCACGACTGAGTCGAATGAAGATCGGAATCAGCTTGCGGTAAGCAGCGAAATTAGCCTCGTTTGGTTGGTAATGACGTTCTTTGCCAATATACTTATGAATTCCGGTAAGATCGCTTTCCAGACCCAGACTCATCTTGGCTAGGTACATTGCTGCCAGACAGCCGCTCTCATAAGAATCGGGAATCGTTACCTCATGCTCATAAACATCAGCCATGATCTGTCGTCCTAATGAAGATTGAACGAAACCGCCAGCTGCTAGGATAGCTTTCGGATCACCGGTAACTTCGGTTAAGGCCAGAGTTGTCATATAAAGGTTAAAGACGATTCCCTCTAAGACGGCACGGATCATGTGGGCGCGCGTATGGTTGCGATTCAGGCCGAAGAAACTGCCGCGTGCATTGGCGTCCCACAAAGGAGCACGCTCGCCGCCTAAATAGGGATGGAACAACAAGCCGGCTGAGCCTGCCGGGACGGTCTGGGCGATTGCGGTTAAGACATCATAGGAGTCGCGCTTCAATAGTTTGGCCGTTTCATGTTCCGCGCCAAAAAGAGCATCATGAGCCCAGTTAAAGACAATGCCACCACTGTTGATTGGACCGCCAACCAGATACTTGCCCTGCATAACTGGGTAGCAGTAAAGACGAGCTTTAGGATCAATCAAAGGATGATCGACGAATGAACGTACGGCAGCTGAAGTACCGATATTGATGGCCAGGACGCCAGTATCCAAAGCGCCGACCCCAATTGTAGAGAGAGCACCGTCAGTCGCACCCATCACCATGCGTACGTTATCAGAAATACCAGCAACTTTAGCATATTCAGATCGAATGCCAACGATACTGTGAGTTGGCTCCACCAATTCGGGCAGCTGTGAGCGTTTGATGTCCAAAAGCTTCAGAATCTCTGGGTCCCAGTCGATGCTGTGCATGTTTAAGAGACCGGTTGCGGCAGCCATTGAGGTTTCTTCCGCTAAAACGTTGGTATAGCGCCAGATGATATATTCTTTGATGCCAACCCAGAACGCTGCCTTTTCAAAGAGTTCGGGATGGTCGTTTTTTAACCAGAGCAGTTTATAAAAGGGCCCCATTGGATGAATCGGCAGACCCGTCCGTTGATAGACCTTCATACCCATACCATTTTCGCGATACCGACGGACATATTTTTCGGCGCGATTGTCAGCCCAAGTGATCGAATTGGTAAGCGGATGGTAGTTGCTGTCCAGAGCAATTAGACTATGCTGCTGAGCCGACCAAGAGATAGCTGCTACCTGCTGGCCATCAATACCTGAACCGGAAACGACTTCTTGAATAGCTGAAAGGGTTGCATTGAAAATGTCATTCGGATTTTCTTCTGCCATATCAGGCTGCTCTTGATGCAGCTGGTAGCCTTTGTTGGCTTTGGCATAGATTTTGCCATCGAGATCGTATAATAATGCCTTGGTGCTGGTGGTGCCAATGTCAATACCAATAATATAATTCATTTTTATCAAGCTTCCTTGTGCGAATATTTGAATTCAGGAATTTTACTGCACTAAGAAGTGATATATCAGCTTTATAACTGTTAGTATTTTAAAACGGTTTCATGCCTTAGTCAAGGCGTTAGTTCAGAGATTTAAATCATGTTTATATGGTTAGTCTTAAGCTGTCTTCTAAATTGGCTGCTTTAATTTTTTAACTTAAAAATGTTCACGATAATACTTCTATATAATACCGGTTTTTTTAAGAACTTATGTTGTATTATATTTCAATTAAACGCTTGACTTGTTCACGTGAACATTTATAATGAAACCGTGTTCAGGAATTACTAATATATCAGCTTGCTAAGAAAGCTTGGAGGTTTTCCTAATGGTTAATATCACAGATGATTATTTGAAAAACAAAGATGAATTTACTGAAGTCGGCATTAAAGTGCCAAACTACGATGATAAAAAAATCGCTCAAAATACGTTGACGAATCCGCGTTGGGTTCACTTTGGCGGCGGCAATTTATTCCGAGCCTTTCATGCAGCAATTGCCAGTCATTTAATTGATCAAGGCAAAATGGATTCCGGCATTATCGTTTCGGATGCCTATGATGATGGTACGATTAACGGCGTCTATCGTCCGTACAATAATCGAATTCTGCGGGTAGTTACCAAAGCAGATGGAACCAAGGATCTTGAATTGTTTGCTTCAGTAGCAAAGGCTGTCTTTTCAGGTCGAGCTACTGAGGATCCAAGCGGTCTCAATGAAATGAAACAGATCTTTACCAAACCTAGTTTGCAAGTTGTTTCTTTTTCTATTACTGAAAAGGGCTATGCCGTTAAAAATCCTGATGGTCAATACCTGCCGGCAGTTGCACGTGATCTGGAAAATGGCCCAGCAAAGCCGGAAAATACGATGTCGATGATTGCCAGCATGCTGCTGAGCCGTTATCAAAACGGTGCCAAGCCAATTGCCATGCTGAGCACTGATAACTTCTCGCAAAATGGTGACCGGTTAAAAGAAAGCATTTTAACGATTGCCAATGGTTGGCTGGAAAATGGCTTTGCAGATCAAGGTTTTATCGATTGGCTCTCAGATGATGCTAAGGTCTCTTTCCCATTGTCCATGATTGATCGAATTACGCCGAACCCATCCGAAACGGTCGAAAAAGACTTGAAGAAATTGGGGATTGAGGGCATCGACATTGTTCATACCAAGAAACACACCAATATTGCCGCTTTTGCCAATACTGAAGAGGCACATTATTTGGTAGTTGAAGACAAGTTTCCTAATGGTCGACCAGAATTTGAAGCAGCTGGCGTAATCATGACAGATCGGGACACGGTCAACTTAGCTGATGAGATGAAGGTAACGGTCTGCTTGAACCCTCTGCACACGGCTTTGGCAATTTATGGTTCAGTGTTGGGCTTTAACTCGATTGCTGCTGAAGTCAAGGACCCTGATTTAAATAGTCTGATCAAACAGATTGGCTATGTCGAAGGTCTGCCGGTAGTTAGAGATCCAAAGGTTATTAATCCAAAAGCGTTTATCGATGAATTAGTCCAAAAGCGTCTGCCAAATCCATATACTCCTGATACGCCACAACGGATTGCCACGGATACGTCACAAAAGCTGGGAATTCGTTATGGGGTAACGATTCAACACTACCTTGATGATCCAGATCGTGAGCCAAGTCAACTGAACTTTATTCCACTGGTAATTGCTGCTTGGCTGCGTTACTTGATGGCTATTGATGATCATGGCGAATCGTTTACGCCAAGCCCGGATCCGCTTTGGGACTCACTGCACAGCCAAGTTGCCAATTTAAAGCTGGGTAGTGCAGATCAAAATGTTCACGATAACATTAAAGGGATTTTGAGCAATAAGTCGATTTTTGGTAATGATCTCTATGCAGTCGGTCTGGGTGACAAGATTAAGGCTGACTTTAAAGAGATGCTGGCCGGAAAAGGCGCTATTCGTAAGACATTGGAAGAAAAACTCGCTAAGTACGGTAAAAACGTCGATTAATCAAAGGAAGGAATTTATTAATTATGTCAGAATACAAGATTGCAGTCGTTAACTCTAGCAGCTTTGGTCAGATTTTTAAGGAACACTGGTCAGAATTGGAAAAGATTGGTCAAGTTGATCGCTTTATGTTTGCACCAGATATTTCTGGCAAAGAGCTGGCCGAAAAGCTGCAAGGCTACAACATTGTCATTGCTAGTGTTACGCCAAACTTTACTAAGGAATTCTTTGACAATATTACTGGACTAGAACTGATCTCACGGCACGGGATTGGCTTTAACAGTGTTGATATTGCAGCGGCTAAAGAACATGGCGTTAAGGTAACCATCGTGCCGCCGTTGGTTGAACGTGATGCCGTTGCCGAGAACGCAGTTGCCAATTTATTTGCGATTGCTCGTCAAACTTGTGCGGCAGCCAATCGTGAAGCTGCTGGTCATTATGAAGATCGGGCACACTTCATGGGCCATCAATTTAATGGCAAGCAGTATGGGGTGATTGGTTGTGGCAATATCGGCAGTCGGGTTGCCGAGATCTTCCATTTGGTTAGTGGAGGCAAGGACGTCTTAATTGCTGACCCTCATTCACGTGCTCGTGAAGGATGGTGGGAACAAAACCCATGGGCTAAGCTGGTATCACTTGATGAATTGCTGGCTAACTGTGATTACATCTCACTGAATGCTTCATTGGATGAAAAAGATTACCACATGCTGAATGCAGAGGCCCTTAAGAAGACTAAGCAGGGCGTTTACTTTACCAACTGTGCACGTGGGGCTTTGATCGATGAAAAGGCAATGATGGATGCCGTTAAGAGCGGTCAAGTAGCCGGTTATGCATCTGATACGATGGAGGTTGAACCGGTTCCTGGTGATCATCCATTCCTGCATGATGAACACTTCTTGATTACGCCGCACACTTCTGCTTACACTTATGAATGTCTGTATGGTATGGGCGAAAAGTGTGTTTCCGATGTTAAGAATCTGGTAGCTGGCAAGCCATTGGTACGTGAACTGACCAGTGAATTAGACTAGCAACAAACAAAGTCGCAGCGATTTTTCGCTGCGGCTTTTTGAAAGGAGAAAATTATGGCCGATCCTTTAAATATCTTGCATACGGTTGGCTTTGAAGCTTTATATCCAATTGTGCGCTGTGAAATCAAATTTAATCAACCTTTGGATGCTGAAAGATTAGAAAATGCAGTAGTTTCTGTGACTAAGGTCGTTCCCGAATTGATGGCAACATACGATATTGATAAAAATGAGTTTCAAAAGCTGTCAGCACCTGCAGTTAGCGTGATTCACTATGTTCAAAGAATTAATGATCAAGCTGCTGCGAAACTGGATTTTGAAACTCAGCCCCAATGGCAGATCTATTGGTCAGTCAGTGAAAACAAGTTGGTAATCTATGGCAGCCATATTTTAACTGATGGTGCAGGGTTCAAGCAGCTTTTATATTTATTGGCAGCTTGCTACACCAAAGAGCAATCAATGGATATTAAAAATCATACGGATATTGACGGTATTAAGAGATTGTTGAAGCAAATCAAGCCAACGCAGCTGAATAATGATCATCCGCAAACTCCGCTGTCTTTGCCGCGACTTTGCAATTCTACAAACCAGCAGCGTCATTATCAGGTTGTTCATGATGAGCTGGATCTTAGGCAATCGCATCATCTGCACTATCAGTGTCGAAGACTGGGAATTCATCTAAATGATGCATTTATGGCAGCATATGGCAAAGCAGTTCAGCAGTATTGCGGGGTCGAGACGATTAGTTTGGCTTGTTCCACCGATATGCGCAAGTTTTTGTCAGTAGACGATCAAAAACAGCTGCGAATCCAAAACATGACTGGCCGCTATAACATGCAGATTGAGGCCCCTTTGAGCGAATCAATGGCGGATACGGCATGGCATGTTCATCAAGCAATGAATGAGCAAAAAGAGCAATACGCGTTTTTAGAGTCGTTTCGTTCGATGATTGCCAGCCTGGCTAATGGAGATTCGGTTGCTAAACTGCAGCAAGCCGTACAGGAGCATTATCATGTCCGGGGAATTTCCTACACCAACCTTGCCGTTATTGATGCTGAAAAAGTGAATTTTGGCGATGCGGTTCCCGTTTCTTGTTTAATGAGCGGTGGTTTTCGTGAAATGCCTAAATATCAAATTGCCGTTAGTACGTTTCGCAAGCGGATCAATCTGGTTGCCAACGTTATCGGTACGCCACAAGAAATTTGGTTGGCACGAGCCGTAATGAATCAAATGAAGTTATTTTTGTTAGTAATCTAGATAGGTATTCCTTATTGAAAAGCTTCTGGACATTGACTGGAATTTAGTAATTTCAGTCATGTCAAGAGGCTTTCTTTTTATGTTGATCTTAAAGTTATGCAAATAACCTTGTAATTTTGTTATTTGAATGCTAAACAAAATTTTTTTAGGATTTATAGACCCATTGAGATTGCTTGGATTTCGCTTTGCTAAACAAATTCAGCACCTATTGTAATCGTTTTCTGACACCGCTATCATAATACGTGAGCTCAACTTAAGAAAAATGAACACGTGAAACTATTTTAGCTTAGGGGCGAAAATGATGAATGAAAATTCTACATCGATAAACATGATGCTTGACTTTCTTGGTGGCAAAGCCAATATTAAGCAAATTACAGACTTGGATGCATGTTTACAATTCACTGTTAAAGATGAACAGAAAGTTGAATTAGATAAGCTGCAGTTGATTCGTGGTATCAACAACGTAAAAAGCGATTTAAAAACTGTCCAAATTAAACTGGATAATAAAGATGAATTCTTCAAAGAGTTGATTGAGACACTAAAATTCAGTGAAGATGGTCATCCTAAAAAACAAGGCGTGATTGAGGCCGTTACCAATTTTATCGGTGATGTGATTATGCCTGTCCTGCCATTGATTACGTTTTGTGGGATCTTAAAAGGGCTGTTAGTCATGGCTTTGGCGATGCATATTATTAATCCGCATGGTGGGTTATATATTACGCTATATGCTATTGGTGATTCAGTATTTTACTTCTTACCAGTTTTTCTGGGTTATACGACTGCCAAACGAATGGGGGTTACGCCGTTTGTTGGTGCGCTTGTGGGGGCAATATTAATTTATCCAACTATTACCGATAAGCATTTGAACTTCTTTGGCATTGTCAGTCATTCTGAGTATACCTCAAGCTTTTTGCCAGTTATCTTGATTGTATTTTTGATGGCGCCGCTTTACATTTGGCTGCAGCATAAATTGCCACAAGTTCTTAAAGGATTTGGTCCCGGTTTAATTACATTAAGTATTGCTATGCCAATCGGTTTGGTAATTGTTGGTCCAGCTTCTAATCTTTTGGCCGATGCTTTGGGCTTTGCCATTCGCTGGTTCTACGATTTGAATCCAATCATCGCCGGTATTGTTGTTGGTGCAACTTGGATTTATATAACGCTATATGGTTTATTTGGCATTGTGATTTCAGTTGTGGTTATTAATATTTTCAATGGTACTGGTGACTTAACGCTGGCTGTTTCAATTTTCGTTACGCTGGCTTGTGCCGGATCCGCGTTGGGCGTTGGTGTAAAAACCAAAGCACAGACAAAGCGGGACGTAGCTTATCCCGCTGCTGTTTCAGCCATCTTTGGGGTAATTCAACCAGCTATTTACGGATTGTTTATTGAAGATAAAAAATTAATGCGTCTTAATGTTTTAATTGATGCCGTTGTCGGCGGCTTAGCTGGTTTGCTTGGTATTCGCAAATACGCAATGGGCTCTGGAATCTTTGGCCTGCCAACGATGCTCAATCAGGTTCATCCAAACATTCTTCAAGTTTTTGGTTTGGGAATTGTATCCTTTGCATTGGGCTTTGTAGTTACATTAGTACTCTTTAGAGATAGTAAAAAGAAAAATAATGAGGTGTAATATATGCTATATCCTAAAATGACTGCCACGCGAACGCTTACGACTTTGGATGGAATGTGGCAATTTCAACCTGAAAAACATGTTCAAGATCCAGCTGAACCATTAGATAATCCAACTTGGGTAGCCGTTCCTGGCTCATTCAATTCCCAATTATTAGATGAAGAACTGAATAATAGTGTTGGTTATTTTTGGTACGCAACGACCTTCCAAATGCCGCTTGAACAGCTGAAACGTCAAAATTTCTTGCGTTTTGGTTCGGTTAGCCATCAAGCCGAGGTTTATCTAAACGGACACTTAGTTATGAAACATGTCGGTGGGTTTACACCCTTTGAGGCTAATATTGATAAATTCTTAAAAGAAGGCACTAACGATTTAAAGGTTCGGGTCTGCAACATTTTGGATGATACGACCTTGCCAAGTGCTAAATATGACCGTGAAAGCGGCAAGATTACCTACCGTTTTGATTTCTTTAATTTCACGGGAATTCACCGTCCAGTTCGTCTATATTCAACTAATGAAACGTATTTGACATCAGTACACGTTAATTATCAGACTGATTTAAAGCAGACAGTCGTAACGCCACAAGTTAAGATTAATGGTGCATATGATCATTGTGAGTATGTAATTTTAGACCAAAATGGCAATAAGGTTGTTAAAGCTAAAGATAATGAAAAGCTGCTGATTAGCGACACGCATTTATGGCAGCCAAATCATGGTTACTTATATCAATTAGTTGTCAATGTTATGGACGAAGAAGGAAAACTTCTTGATACGTATACTAAGGAATTTGGGGTGCGGACGGTTAAAGTAACCAATAATCAATTCTTGATTAACGATAAACCGTTCTATTTCCAAGGCTTTGGTAAGCATGAAGACTTTTTTGCATCCGGAAAAGGCTTGAATATGCCATTGATAACTCTGGATCACCAAATTCTTAAGTCGCTGGGGGCTAACTCATACCGGACATCACATTATCCATACTCAGAAGAACAAATGCAGCAAGCTGATCGTGACGGAATCGTGATTATCGATGAAGTTCCAGCAGTAGGACTGTTTGTTGGGTTCAATGTCAACGTTGAAATTCCTCAAAAAGGCCAAACAACTTGGAATACACTGAAAACAGCGGCTAATCATGAATTAGCAATCAAAGAAATGATGGAGCGTGATGTTGATCACCCAGCAGTTGTCATGTGGTCATTAGCTAATGAAACTGCTGGACACGAGGATGGTGCTCATGATTATTATGCACCACTTGTTCAATTGGCTCGAAGCTTGGATCCACAACATCGGCCAATGACTTGGATTGATATTATGATGGACACGGCAGAAAAGAATCAGATTGGTGATTTATTTGATGTAATCTGTTTAAACCGTTATTATGGTTGGTATGTAGCCCATGGTGATCTTACGACAGCAGGTAAAATGCTGGCTGCCGAAATTAAGAAGTGGCGTGAACGTTATCCAGAAAAGCCAATTATGTTTACGGAATTTGGTGCTGATACAGTTCCTGGAATGCATACAATTAATCACTCGCCATATTCTGAAGAATACCAGACTGATTTTTACCGAATGTATTTTAAGGTTTTTGATCAATTTGATTATATTGTTGGTGAACAGTTATGGGCATTTGCTGATTTCCAGACATCCAATAGTATGATTCGAGTCGATGGTAATCTAAAGGGTGTCTTTACTCGTGATCGGCGTCCTAAACAAGTTGTAGGGCTTTTGAAACAGCGATGGTTGCACAACTATGATGATCGCTGCCATAAAGTCAAATAGTAATTTTAAAGAAGGGTAGTTATGCGTGTAACGATTAAAGATATTGCTCAAGCTACAGGCTATTCAACGGCTACGGTATCCCTTGTACTTAATAACAAGCCGTTTCGGATTCCCCAACAAACGCGACGCAAAATTTTCTTACTACCGCTAAACGATTAGGCTACATTAAACAACAGACCGAACGTGCTTTAAAGAACGTTCATAGTACAACATTAGGTGTGATCGTCCCCTCCATTAATTACCCATATAACAATCGGATTGTTGAAGGAATTGAAAATGAGTGTCATCATAATGGCTGGAGCATGATTTTGATGATAACCAACAATGATCATAATTGGCAGCTGGGTAATATTAAGACGCTCAAGCAGCGTAACGTTGATGGGGTAATTGTTATTAATCATTTTGATGATCTTTCGGATAAAATCGTTAAATTATTGATTCAATTAGACATTCCATACCTTGTAATTGGGGGACCATCTGATCTGCCTGGCAATCAAGTTAATGTTGATAATTTTTATGGCGGTTATTTGGTTGGCAAGCATCTTTTAGAACTCGGACACCGTAAGATAATCTGCTTAACTGGCGATATGAAACTAGAAAATACCAAGCAACGGCTGGCTGGCTTTAAATACGCCTTTAAAGAGCTAAACGTTGCTTGTGAACCAACTGTAGTATGTGGACGGTATAGTCATCGAGAAATAGACAAAAATTTCTCTCAGATTGATCTTAGAAATTGTACAGCGTTGTTTATCTTTAATGGTTTAATGGCATTTGCTACCTATAGTTACTTGCGACAACTTGGTTATCAAATTCCTGCCGATTTTTCAATTGTTGGGTATGATGATCTTCAAAGTGGTTACCTTGCACCCTTAACTACTGTTTCACAGCGCGAACGCGAACTAGGTCATCGTGCAGCCAATATCTTGATTAGGCAGACTATGACTGGAACTCATCTTGCCGAAAAAATTACCTTAAAACCTAAGTTGATTTTTCGACAGTCTACTCGTCGAATATAGGAAAAGATAATTTAAATTGGAAGAAAGTTCGATTATAAATAAAATTTCAAAATCTTGTTAAAACAGAAATAGCGTTATATCAAGCTTTTATTAAGCCTGATATAACGCTATTAGTTTAATTAATACTATTTGATTTTTAGTGATTCAGATGGTAAACCCATTGACGGCCATCGCGAGCCAGCAGTTCATCAGAAGCAGCTGGGCCCATTGAACCAGGCGTGTAGTTAGGGAATTGAGGTTCTTCAATGTCCCAAAGCTTACGGATAACGTCAACGAATTTCCATGCGTAGGCAATTTCAGCCCATGATGCAAAGTTGGTGTGGTTGCCTTCCAGTGCATCGTGGAAGAGACGTTCGTATGGTTCTGGTGATTCGTTCTTGGCTTCGTCGCTTTGCAGGTACTTCAAGTCAACTGGTTCAGTCGTGAAGCCTTGGCCGGCGCGCTTAGCGTTCAGACGCAGTGAGAAGCCAGAGTTTGGTTCAACGAAGATCGTCAGAACGTTGGAGTTCAATGACTGTTCGCTCTTCATCCGTGGGTTGGCAAAGATGTCGATCAGCGGCTTCTTGAAGACAACGTCGATACGGGTAAACTTGTCAGCCAGCTTCTTACCAGTCCGTACGTAGAATGGCACGCCAGACCAGCGATAGTTGTCAAACATCAGCTTGGCAGCGACAAAAGTTTCCGTAATGGAGTTTGGATCAACACCGTCTTCATTGCGGTAGGCATGCGTGTCATCGCCAGCACCGTATTGGCCACGAACAAAGTTGGCAGCCGCTTCGGATGGGGTGTAGACCCGCAGTGAACGCAGTGCTTTAATCTTTTCAACCCGAACGTCAGTGTCAGTAAAGGCAACTGGTTGTTCCATTGCCAGTTGAGCAACGATCTGCATGATGTGGTTTTGCAGCATGTCACGCAGTGCACCGGATTGGTCGTAGTAGCCGGCACGTTCTTCAACACCCAGTTTTTCACTCAGCGTTACTTGGATGTTGTCGATGTAGCGGTTGTTCCACAGCGATTCGATAATCGTGTTGCCAAAACGCAGGGCTTGAATGTTTTGAACCATTTCCTTACCCAGGTAGTGGTCAATCCGGAAGATTTGGTTTTCGTTGAACGTTTGTGACAGTTCATCGTTCAGCTTCTTAGCGGATTCGTAGTCACGACCAAATGGCTTTTCGATCACCAGACGGTTGAAGCCATCCTTGGTCAGCAGGTCCTGCTTCTTCAAGTTCAAGGCAATTGTGCCAAAGAATTGAGGAGCCATGGACATGTAGAACAGGCGATTGCCTTCAGCACCAAATTGCTTGTCCAGTTCTTCCAGGCGTTGCTTAAGCACAGTGTAGTGTTCAGGCTTGGTAACGTCATGGGATTGGAAGAAGAAGTGCTTGGCAAATGCCTGAGCTTGTCCTTCTTCGTTTTCCATACCGTTGACGGACTTCAAAACCATTTGTTGGAAGTCCTCATCGCTCAGCGGACGCCGAGAAGTACCGAGCAGAGCAAAGTGTTCTGCCAGGTAGCCTTTCTTGTAAAGGTTGAATAATGATGGGTACAGCTTGCGTTGTGCAAGGTCGCCGGCTGCCCCGAACAGCGTAATTAAAGCTTTATTTTCCTTAGCCAAAATGTTCACTCCTTCTGAAAATATCAGAAAATCACTCTAACGCTTAAATTATATACTTTTATGTTCAAAACTGCACTAGAAAGCGTCCCCACTTTTTGCGGAATTTGCAAATGGACCACGCCGAAAAAAAGCGCGTTCTGGGGTTTTGTCAAACGCTTATCAGACAATGGTATAGGCCGAAAATAAAATTTTATTTTAGCGTTTAGCGTTGATCTAACGTTAAAGCAATCGCTTGCACACATCAGGATTTTTAGTAAAAAAACACGCTTGCTTCAAGCACGCGTGTTTTTGATGATCAGTAATTAGTCGACGTAAGGCTTACGTTCGCTCAAAACGCCAAAAATAGTGAAGACAACGGCAACCAGCATGGTAGTAAGCTCACCGGTAAACCATGAACCGCTGGCAGCCTTAAGATTACCGACGAGCATCGGACCAAATGCGGCCAGCAGATAGCCTAATGATTGAGCCATGCCGGACAGTTTTCCCGTGTTAACCGGCGCCTTGGTCTTTAAACTGAACAGCGTCATGATCAGGGCAAACGTTGCCGAGGTTCCGATTGCCAAGATCAAACTGACAAAGACAAACCAGCCAAAGCTATGGAATGGCATCATCAAGCCAAGATAGCCCAGAATCGTGAAGATACCGGCACCGAGAATCAGCGGTGTTCGATTGCTTAGCTTGGTTGCCCATAATGGCGCTAAAAAGGCTCCCGGCATGGAGAACAGCTGGAACAGCCCCGCGATCAGACTTGACTGATTGCTGCTTAAACCGGCACTGATTGCAATTGATGGCAGCCAGGCAACCGTTGTATAAAAGACGAATGATGACAGACCAAAGTAGACCAAAATCAGCCAAGCCGTCTTGTTTTTCCACATGTTGATGCCAGTACTGGTGGCTTCGCTGGTTCCACGCTGGTTGAAACGCAGATTTGGCAGCCATAATACCAATGTCGCCAACACCAGCATGCTGAGGAGCATTACTGAGAACTGCCAGCTGCTGTTTTGCGCAACTGGGGTAATGGCATAGGCGCCAATTGCAGAGAAGAGTGCTAATGAAACATTATAAAGACTAGTCATTGAACCGATCTTGTCAGGCAGGTTTTCAGTGATGATGGCAGGCAGGAGCACATTCAAAAAAGTAATCCCAATGCCGACCAGCAGCGTGCCGATCATTAATGAAGCATAGTTGAGAACCCGCAGCCAAGAGCCGGCAAATAAGATCAGCAGGGCAATCGCGATCGTCAATTCATTGCCAAGCTTTTGTCCGATCATTGGTACTACGACCGCGACCAAACCAAAACAGATCAAAGGAATCGTAGTTAAAATCCCCAGACTGGTAGTGGCAACGTGAAATGAGGCGGCAATCTCGCCAACGATTGAAGGGATCGAGGTTACCGGCGTCCGCATGTAGGCGCCCAGCAGGAAAATGCCTAAAACTAAAAAGGCGCTGTGTTTGCGTGTGTTGTTCAAAAGACCATTCCTTTCTTGATTTAATAGTTGGTTATTTATTTCCACTTTTTTCTAAGACCACGTCATTGTAACATGAATCTGCACAAAGTTTAACGATTTACATGCAACAAAATCTATATGAACGTCAAAATACAGTATTCGTCGCAATAAACGACCATTAATGCTTATCTAACTCTTTTTTGAATCGAAGTCGTAATTTGACGAATGACCCGTGGCTCCCTATAATTTAAAAGAACACTTTATCGGAGGAAAATTATGACGGCAAAAATCTATCCGTATTTGACTTTTGAAAATGCGCGCGAAGCCATGCACTATTACGTAGAGCAGTTTGGCGCCGAGATCATCTACCGTCAGCCGCTTTCAGCAGAACAAGCTGAAAATCTGGGTTTGGCGTTGGATGATCTGGATGCCACGACGGCGCACGGTGAATTTTCAATTGTTGGACAGAAAATCGTCTGTGCCGATGCAACGATGGGCAATCCCCAGACTTCTTCACTGATTTCCCTGCTTTTGGATTTTGGCGGTGATGAAGCAGGTGCCAAGGAATTATTTGATCGTTTGGCTGCTAGTGACGCACAGCGCGTAACCCTGCCTTTTGGGCCGCATGAACTGGGCGGTAATCTGGGACAAATCGTTGATCAGTACGGCATTACCTGGCTGATCAGCGCCGGAATCCCACAAGAATAAATTTATAAAGCAAAAAAGCGAATCTGGTCATTGACGACTGGATTCGCTTTTTACTATTCAAAGCTGGCGGGATCGGCAATCACGTTATCGATGCCATTAGGATTGCCGGACCATTTGAATTTGTCGTACCAGATGGCATGTTCTTCGGTATCCAAAGTATCGATCTGCATGCATTCGGCTGGTGACAGTTCAAAATCAAAAAGGTCGGCATTTTCCCGCATGCGTTGTGGGTGCGTGGTTTTAGGGATTACGATCAGATCATGCTGCAAAGCCCAGCATAGTTCAACTTGAGCCGGCGTTTTTTGATGACTTTGCGCAATCTTTTCGATAATCGGTTCGTGCAGGAGCGTGCCGTTGCCCAGTGGCGACCATGCTTCCATTTGAATACCATGCTGCTGGCAGAAATTGACGATGGCTGGCTGATGAATCTTGGGATTGAACTCGATTTGATTAATGGCGGGCATGATTTGGGCATGGTCCAATAGATCACGCATGCGCTCAACATCGAAATTGCAGACACCGATTGCCTTGGCCTGACCATCGGCATAGATTCGTTCCATTGCCTGCCAGGTCTGGTTGTATAAGTCGTTGACCGGCCAGTGCATTAGTAACAGATCAACGTAATCGTTCTGCAGAGCTTGCAGCTGGCCTTCAAATCCTTTGCGTACGCGGTCGTAGTCGCCTTGATCGCCATTGTAGATCTTGGTAGTCAAGAAAACGCTGGCTCGGGTACGCCCGGTAGATTGAAAGGCATCCTGCATTCCTTGACCAACCGCGCTTTCATTGCCATACTGCTTGGCCGTGTCCAGCAGCACATAGTCGTTCGCCAGGGCATCGCAAACCATCTGCCGGGTCGTTTCAAGCGGGGTCTTCCAAACGCCCAGGCCAATCTGCGGCATTAAAAGACCATTGTTTAGCCGAACTTTTGGCTGCAAATTTTGATTCAAAAAATCATCTCCATTACTGCATGAAATCGATACCATTACTAATACTATTATAAAACGGTTTGTTCACGTGAAACATATAAAAATTAAAAAAGCATGGCCAAAAACTGCCATGCCAAAAATATTGTTGATTAGGCATTAACCTGTTGCCAGCGCTTGGTCAGGATAGCGTAGATCTGCTCAACATCCTGACTGGTGCCACGCAGCTCGTAGTCAGCCAAGAATGGTACCTTGAATTCATAAGCATACTTGCGGGCAGTCAGACAATACTGTTCGTTGAAGTTGCGATTGCCGCTGCCAACCACGCCTAAGCACTTTTTGGCATTATCATTTTCTGCGATGTATTCACCCAAAGCATTGGTCATCAGTTCTTTAACGCCAGAGTCAAAACCATTGCCACCATCCAGATAAGTTGGCACGAAAGCAAAAAATGGTTCGCTTTCGGCTGCCGGCAATGTTTGATCGGTGATTTCCTTTAGATTGATGGTGGGCAGCTGCGGGTTGAAACTGTGCTGCTGTTGGGCGTATGCCTGCAAGCGGGTCAGAAATGAGCGGGTGTTGCCCTCGATAGAGATAAAAAGGATGTTCATGTCGTTTGATTTCCTCTTTCTTATTAATTACATAGTCGATAACTTATATTTTAGCCGATTTTTAGAGCAGTTGACACTGTCTTTTTAGTTTAAAAATGGTTTGGTGCCGTAACCACGTTATAATAAAAGCAAACGATTTAGAAAGGATGATTTTCCATGGTCGAAATAGTCACGCATAATTTGACGATTGAAGCCGATAATGGCAGTCGGTTGTCAAATATCGACCTGACGCTGCAGTCGCCTAACGTAGTAGCTTTTTGCAGTGATGATCCGCTGTTTGGTGAGACGCTGTTTTCATTGCTGCGCAAACATGGTCAGCCAACCAGTGGTATGATTCAGATCAACGACCAGCCTTTAAAGACTTTTCGCCATCCAGAAAAGTCGCTGGTGATGCTGGATGATCTTAGATTTAAGGATCGTTGGACGATTCAGCGTGCGATTCGTCAAGCGCAAAAAGGCAGTGCCAATTCAATTGATGATGAACAGGCCCGTCAGATTCTAAGCCAGTTTGATCTGGATTGGCAGCTTGTAATCAGAGACCTCAATCGAAACCAAAAAATTGAGCTGAGCATAATTCTGCTGTTGGTCAAACAGCCGTCTGTTCTTTTGCTTGACCACGCAATGGATGGCTTGACACCGCGGGAAGCAAAGGCAGTTTGGCAGCTGTTGCGCAGTTATGCTCAAAAGACTGATGCATTGATCTTGATGACCAGCAGCAATATGACGACCATGATGAGCTGCGCTGATGACATTTATTATTTCAGCCGCGGCTATTTGACCTCGACACGCCATTTGCATCCCCAAAGCGGCGTTGACTGCGTAGTCACGGTTTTCGGCACTGGATTTCCGATTGAGACGGCCCAGAAGCTGGGAGCCAGAATTCTGGAAGAAGCGCCGCAAGAAACCCGTTTTTTATACGCGGGCAATATTCAAGCAATTCTGCCGCTGCTGGAGCAAAGCACGATTACTGACGTTCGGATTGAGGATGCCACGGTAGCAGACGAACTGATGACCTACTAGTAAAATGAGGTGAGATTATGAATCGAATCGTATTGATTGGGCAGCGTAATGATGGTTTGCGCGAGCGCCTGCTGTCATTGCTGCCGGATGCTGTGGTAGAGCCAAGTTTTCATTTTAAGCTGCAAAGCCAAGACGTCTTGTGCTGGCTGCCTAAGCCTGACGATCCGGTTGACCAGGATGTCTATGACCTGGTTGACCTGATTGATGACAGTAACGTAACGCCAGCAAAGATCGTAATGCTCTCAATTGCCGGCACAGCCGATGATGCCACTGATGAACAGCTGCAGAAATGGTATGGCAAATCGGCTTTGGATATGGTATTGGCCCATCAATATGCGATTAAGATGATTGACGAGCTGGAGTTTCCGTATGTGATCGTGCGGGCGCTGCCAATTGTTCCACGCGAAACAGCCTTAAAGATTATTGGCGAGGGCCAGCCGCTAACGGGACAGGCAGTTGGTTTAGCTCAGGCTGCCAATGTATTGAAGATGGCATTGACGACTGATCAATACCGCAATCAATCTGTGGGCATCGAAGACTAAATTATGAATGCTTTAACGACCAATCAAATGTAGTAATGCTGTATACTGGTTTCGAAGACTATCTAATTACTCGAAATGGAGGAACCAAAATGACGAGTTTTGAACGCTGGCAGGCTAACCTGGGCAAGATTCAGCTGCCACACTGGGATGAGCTGCCAGACTTGGATCTTTATGTCGACCAGGTTGTTGCCTTGGTTAATGATCGCGCTATGGGAATGGGCATCGCGCCGATTACCAAGTCGATGATCAACAACTATGTTAAAAAAGGCATCATCATGGCGCCAGTAAAAAAGAAGTACTCGCGCTACCAGCTGGCCGCGGTGATTATGATTGCCATGCTTAAGGGCAGCTTTTCGATTCCTTCAATTCATGAGGGCATCAAACAGGTTACGATCAATAATTATCCGCAGCAGGCCTATGATCGCTTCGTCGACTTGATGAATGCCCGGCTGCATAATGAATCAGCAGTGGTCGACAATCAGCTTGACCCGGTGAATGACCAGCTGATCAATTACGTTGTGGAAACGCTGTTCAACCGGATGCAGGCTGCCGAGCTGCTAAAGACCATGCAGGAAACTCAACAGCCGCGCGACGTCAAGAAGGGCTAATCAAGTGCTTGAGCCAGTCTGGTTAGATAAGCATGACTCTGCAGCTGTTCTTGGCAGTCTTCCTGGTTGGAGAGATTGATCTCGTAAATGCTGGTAGCATCAGGATTCAAGCATGGCAAGACACCGCGCCAGTCAATCTTGCCGGTTCCCAGTGGCAGACTGTCATGGGTTTGCCCCATTGAATCGACCAAATGATAATGAACGATCTGGTCCTTTAAATGCCGCAGCGATTTTTGCAGGCCTTGATTATTGCCGTGCAGCCAGATGAAGCAATGCGAGGTATCAAAGGCCAGCCGATAATGATGACTTAAAATCTCGTCTTCCATTGCTGGATCGCCATAGGCAAATACCGGCGCGATGGAGTTTTCAAACATGATGTGACTGCCGCCAGCTTTGGCAAAACGATCCAGGCGATCAAATGCAGCTTGCTGGGCGGCCGTCAGATTAGGGTAGCAGTCGATGTATTTGGTGGTTTCCTGAGCATAGGCGCCGTGAATCAGACATTGAACGTCAAGATCCTTAGCCAAACCGATCAGCTGCATTGTGGTTTCTTCAACAAAACGATACAGTTCAGGAAACTGTTTTTCAGGGGCTACGATCTCAGCGTGGGTAGCGCCAAACTTCATTGGATGGTGCAGAACGATCCTGCTGACGCCACGGCTCTGCACGTATTGAACGGCTTCATATAAGTGCTGATAGCCATTGGGCGTGAAGTCGCTTGCGTCGGTGTAGAATTCATAGACGTTGGGATGATGCTGCAGCCGGTCGTCGATCTGAGCGCGTTGGCTGCTGCCCTTTAGTCCAAGCAGTATTTTCATTTTTTAATCGCCATCCTCTAAAACAGATTATCTTAATTATTATAGGGCAATCAGCGTGGAATACACGAGCTGATTGTTTTGCCAAGCCAAAGCTCCATTACTAAAATTAAAAAAGTCTAATTTTATATTGAATTTCTAATTTAATGGTTTTATAATGATGCCAATAACTTGGAAAACGGAGATGAAATCATGGTTCAAGCATTTGCTAAGTCAACGTCTTATCAACGCTATCTGTAAATGATAGTGGTTGTGTTCGTTATGGATGCAGGCACGCAACAGCTTGTATCCGCGGAAGCTTGACATGATGCCGCCGCGGGCCGTCCCGTGGCGATTGATGATTCATCAGAATTGCCGTTACGGAGCAGCGTGGCGGTTTTTATTTTGGAAAGGATGAATGGTCAATGGAACAGCGGCATTTGAAAATGACAGAAAGTTTCGGCGTAATCGTCGTTATGTTTTTGATTTTGGGAACTTTAATCATCAAATACAAAATGAGCCCGCAGATTCCGATTCTCTGCGTCTTTACGCTGCTTTTATTTTACGGCAGGTTGCGCGGCTTTACCTGGGAGCAGGTTATCGATGGAATTGCTGAAGGGATCAAACCAGGAATTATTCCGATGATGATCTTTATGATGATTGGGCTGCTGATCAGTACCTGGCTGGCCTCAGGAACGATTGCGACGATCATGGTTATTGGCTTTGATTTGGTTTCGGTCAAATTTTTTATCCCTACTGTCTTTTTGGCTTGCGGTATCGTTGGCATCATCGTGGGTAATGCATTTACGACGATTTCAACGCTGGGCCTGGCCTTTATGGGGATCGGTCACGTTCTGGGTTTTAGTGATGCAATGACGGCTGGGGCCATCGTCGCGGGCGGCTTTTTGGGCAATAATCTATCACCGCTGTCCGATACTTCCAATCTAACCACCAGTCTGATCGGTAATCGCGTTCCGGAACATTTGAAAAACACTGCTAAATCCGCAGTCCCCGCAGCAATTGTGGCTGCCTTGATCTACGCGGTAATCGGCTTTAAAAATACCAATGCGGACCTTTCACGTGTTGACGTTATCAGCAGCTCGCTCAAATCCAGTTTTCATGTTGGCGCTTGGTCACTGCTGCCGATTCTGGTACTGTTGGTTATGTCATTAAGACAGGTGCCGGCAATCCCGACTTTATTAGCCGGCTCATTTACGGCCCTGATTTTAACCAAAGTCTGGACGCCATCGCTGTCATTTGCTCAGATCAGCAATATGTTGATGAATGGTTTTCAGATGCATGGCAGTAAGCTGCTGGATACATTGATGTCTGGTGGTGGTATTGCCCACATGCTGAACTCGATTGCGCTGATTCTTTGTGCCTTGTCGATGGGCGGGCTTTTGATGAAATACGGAGTCGTCGATCAATTGCTGATTGCCCTGCAGAAACTGGTCAATACGCCATTTAAGCTGGTTTTGGCAACGATCGTCAGTGGGGTCGCCGTCAACGTGATGATTGGCGAGGAATACCTTTCTGAAATCCTGCCAGGCACGGCTTTCAAATCAGCTTACGAAGAACAGCAGCTTTCCCAAAACATGCTGACGCGCTCATTGGTAGCTGGCGGGGCCGACATCAATCCACTGGTACCCTGGAGCGTCAGCGGCATCTTCATTGCTGGAACCTTAAGCCTGCATGACTACGGCTACGTTGCCTTTACGCTCTACCCGCTGCTTAATCCATTGGTGACTCTGCTTTTAGCAGCAATGCCAAAATCGAAAAAACAGCAGGCGACGGCTTGATCAAAAACAGTCAAAACCCCCGCATCTCGGCTGAAATGCGGGGGTTTAGTAATGTTAGAGATTCTTGTCCATAATAAAGGTCAGTTTTGAAAGCTCCAGACCGTGCATGATCAGCTGGCTCATCAGCTCTTTGGTGCGTTTAGCCATTTCGGCAACCATTTCATGCGTCTTCTCGCTTAAAACGTCACTGGCTTCATTGTTGTCCATTCCTTCAGCAAGTGGGGCAGTCTCATCGATCCACTTGTAGAAGTATTGGCGGGCGTCTTTAAGGTAGTCAAGATCAGCCTGCAAAAACTCTGCATGATGGCTTTCAACGATCATAGAAAGTGCCCGGTACATCCAGTAGGCGCTCTTCAGATTCATATTGAGCTCTTTAGGCGTGTTCTTGTAGCTGGCATCGACATCCGCGGCATTGCCAAAGAATGGAACGTATGGCGTGAACGTTGGAATCCCAAAGCTCATCCACATGATCGTTGAGGCTGCTTCTGTCAGATCAGGGCGAACCTGTAGAATGTGCGAGTTTTGGGTTCGATTCAAAGAAATTGGCCGGAACATGTGCTTTTCTTCATCCGTACCGTGGCCCAGCGGATCGTAAGGCGTGTTTTGGTAGTGACTGCTCAAAACTTCTTCAACGTCTTCCAGAGTAATCTTGTGGTCGGCCTTCATAACAAATGGCAGATCAAAGTCCAGGGGATCCATCTCAACGTCTGGGCTCAGAACCTTGTGACCATACCATTGCCGAGGCGTGTTGTAGTGCTGGTCAAAAACGGTCGCTGTACCAAAAATGTGGCGGAAGTTCCAGCCATCGCGATCCGGATTCAGATGGTGTTCTGCCACGAACTCGCGAATCGTGTCATCCCACATAAAGTTATCAGGATCATTGAAATCAACTTCTTGAATGGCGATGCGGTTGCCGGTTACCGCGTAGCAGTCATCAGGAATTCGCTGGGCAACCCAGTGATGACCAGTAATGATTTCCATATACCAGACATCGTTTTTGTCACTGAAGATTACGCCATTGCCTTCTGCAGAGCCGTATTTTTTGATCAATTGTCCTAGGTACTGAACCCCTTCGCGCGCGCTGTTGATAAACGGCAGAGTGGCGGCAACGATCAGATCTTCGTTGATGCCGGTATCTTCAACCAATGGATCAAAGGCCAGTACTCGTTCATTAGAATAGGTGCTTTCCGTGGCGCTCATGCCAACGTTCTTTTCGTTAAAGCCGCTTTCATCAAAGACGCCTTCCGTTTTGTAGTTGACGTTGGGCGTTCCTTGGTAGCGATAGCCGTTGGCAGGACGATCAACCACGCATTTGTTAAGGTAGGCCTTAACCTGGTTGGGCTGGTTATGGTATGCCGGGTAGGTAACGAAGCGCTGTGGAGTCAGGGGACCAAACGTATCATCGTTACGGGCAGCCATGGTTGAGCCATCAATGGTAGCATTTTTACCGACCAAAACCGTGGTGCAGGCAGACAGATTTTTCTTCATTCTTTAGACCTTCTTTTTTTTACAAAGATTCCTAATTGCATTATAAAAATAATTCTAAGCGTATCTGAATAGCAGGTCAATTATCCCAAACGGCTCAGCAGACTCAAAATTCCCAGCATCAGCAGATTGATCAACAGGGCAAATGCCAATGACCAATAAAAAGGAGCCAGCCAGGTTCGCAAAGTCTGGGCAACGACTGGTCCCGTCGTAAACTGACGAAGAATCAATGCCGCTGCCAAAAAGGCAATAAGCAAAGTCATCAGACCAGTGGCGGAGTTTTCCAGATCGGCACTGCTAAGATCAAAACCGCCAATGGCAATGTTGCCGATCAAAATCAGCCATAGAATCGTGCGGCCAGCCGCCAGATGAATCTGCGGCGCCTCAGTCTGAGTAATCAGGGCATGCCAAAGCGTAAAGATTCCAGGAACCAGCCATTGGGTCAGACCAATGATTGCCAGCGTACAGCCAACAACTGGAGCAATCCCGATAAAGACATTGCCAACACGCTGATAAAAACTGCGCTCGTTCCAGGCGTGATTGACATAGCCAAGAGCGTTGTCAGCTGGATTATGCGGATCAGGCACATGCAGCAGCCGAAAACTGACGATCTGATGGCCGAAAAACAATGCCGTCAGCAGATGACTCAGCTCATGAATGACAACGCCAATGCCGCCAAGAATGATCTGAGCATAAAAGCCGCCGATGACAACGGACAGGGCCTTGTTGCGGCGACTGATCATAACGGTTAATGTCCCTAAGAGTACTGGGATCATTACCAAAAAGAGTCCCAGCGCGCCTAAGACTTTAAAATAGCCGTTCATGATCTTTTAATGCTGCTGCAGGTCGGCAAACTGGGCATGAACCAATTCAGCCAGTGCTTCGGCATTGACGGCGACAGAACGACCAATCTGACCAGATGAGACGTAGATCTGCTCGCTGGCTTTGGCATCATTATCGATAAAGATCGGGTACTTATGCTTTTCCCAGATGCCAACGGGGGTATTGGCGCCGTGAACGTAGCCGGTCGTCTTAAGCAGATTTTTCAGCGGCACCATGTCGACTTTTTTGTTGCCGGAAACCCGCGCTAAGGCCTTTTCATCAAGGTGGCTGTCAATTGGCACTACGCCGACTAATGGTCCGGTGGTTGGCCCTTCCAGTACCAGCGTCTTATAGATCAGATGCTCATCGATGCCCAGGTGATCAACTTGCAATGACCGGACATCGCCATCTTCAAATGTTGGAAAGACTATTTGCTGATAGGGGATGTGGTGCTTATCAAGAATCTGTTCGACTTGAGTTTTTTTAATGCGTTGTTTTTTCTTACTCATAAAGGGTCTCCTTAAATAAATTGAAATATCAGCCAGGTAATTAATCAAAAACCGCAAGCCCATTATGACATGAGTTGCCAGAATTGATAAGGCGATGATTAGGTGTCCAATTAAAGATTGGGTATTAAATTTCAAGTTTTTGTCAAATCTGGGACGGACCAATTAACGTAAAAATGGTAACCAATTATCATGAGATTTGATATACTATGAACTGATTTAGATACTACAAGTTAAGACAGGGGTCGATGGACCGACCGAGGGGTAATTACATGGCAGACTTAGTATACCGCTCAGTAATGCGCGATATAAAACATAAGATACTCAATGGCGACTATGCGAATATGAAGCTTCCCGATGAACGCAGCCTTAGCAGCGACTACGGGGTCAGCCGCAGTTCCATCAAGCGGGCATTGGGAATCTTGGCGCAGCAGGGCATCATTTTTAAGAAACGTGGTTCGGGGACCTTTATCAACCCGCTCTATTTAAAAAATCAAGCGATGTTTCGCTATGAGGGCAGCAATCTGGGGATTACCGACAGTTTCAAGCTTGATGGCAAGAAACAGGGCATCAAGCTTTTGAACTATCAAGTCGTGCCGGCCAGCCAAGAAATTCAACAGGATCTTTTTTTAAACGACAATGATTTTGTCTACCAAATCAAACGGCTGCGCTTGATTGACGATCAGCCGTTCATGATTGAAACGGGTTATATTCCAATTAAAATCATGCCGACGCTTTCGCCAGCCATTGTCGAAGGATCGATCTTCAACTATTTGGAAGAATCACAGAATAAAACCGTTACGCGCTCATTTATGACGATTTCGGTTTCGCCTTCCAATGATGAGGACCAAAAAGAGCTGCATCTGAAACCTACCGAGCCAGTCGGTATTATGGAAGGTGTTTTTTTCCTGGATGATGGAACGCCGTTTGAAGTCTCAAACATGCGCGTGCATTATCAATACATGAAATACAATACGTTTGTCAATCTAAACCAGGATTAGGGGGATCAATTTGATTAAGGCAATTGCCGTTGATATGGACGGTGCTTTTTTAAATTCACAAAGCACGTTTGATCGACCGCTGTTTGAAAAAGTCTATGCTCAGCTGCAGGCAAAAGACGTTGAATTTGTCGTCGCCAGCGGCAATCCAATCTATCAGCTGGTTGAAAAACGCTTTCCCAAAGAAGCAGATGGCATGGCTTTCGTTGCTGAAAACGGGGTTGAGCTGATTGATCGTGGTCAAGAGATCTACTGTGGTCAGTTTACTAAAGAACAGGTTGAGACGTTGGTTGCGTTTTTCCGCTCTATCCCAGGCGGCCATTTGATTATTTCGGGACGGCATCATGCCTTTGCATTTGCCGATGAAGACCCATTATTTGTAAAACGCGTTCAGCCGCATTATATCCACATGCAGCAAATCAATTCATTGGCTGATATTGATGATCCGGTAGTTAAGTTTATGATGGATGTGCCACCAAAAGAAACCAGATTTTGGATGGATGAGGTCATCAAGCGGTTTGGCAGCATCGTGCACCCTGTATCAAGCGGCTATGGCAACATGGACTTGATCATTCCTGGGATGGATAAGGCAACCGGCTTGAAGCGGCTTTTGGCAGCTCGTGGTTGGCAGCCCAGTCAGCTGATGGCGTTTGGGGATGGACAAAACGATGCCACCATGCTGAAATTAGCCGGCGAGAGCTATGCCATGGCGCAAAGTGCTCCTGAAGCCATTGCGGCCGCCAAATTCCGTTGTGGCAGCAATGATGAGAACGGCGTGTTAAATAAGATCATTGAACGTTTTGATTTGAACGTTTAAAAGCCGGCCCGATTTGAGGCGGGCTTTTTTGGTTTCTTAGCAAAAATTTAGAGTGAAAAACACGCCTTTTTCGCAGAAATTCTGCTAAAATTTGGGTGTTCAATCAATCGGAGCAGCTTTGGTAAAGCCTTTTATAATAAAGGCTGAAATGGATTTTTAATAATTGGACCGTATCAATTTTCAAAAAGGTTGACTTTTAGAAAAAATCCTATATCATAGATAGCGTAAATTGATTGAGGTTTACGAGACGTTATAGTCAGAACGTAGTTATTTTATTTAAGGAGTGTAATATCGATGGCAGTAAATTACGATTCCAAGGAATACTTGGAAACTGTTGACGCTTACTGGCGGGCAGCCAACTACCTTTCTGTTGGTACGCTGTTCCTGATGCACAACCCACTGCTGCGTCGCGAACTGAAGCCTTCCGACGTTAAGCCAAAGCCAATTGGTCACTGGGGTACGATTGTTCCTCAAAACTTCATTTATGCACACTTGAACCGTGTTATCAAGAAGTACAATGTAAACATGTTCTACATTGAAGGTTCAGGTCACGGTGGCCAAGTTATGGTCAACAACTCTTACCTGGACGGTTCCTACACGGAAATCTACCCAGAAATCACCCAAGACGAAGCTGGTATGGCTAAGCTGTTCAAGCACTTCTCCTTCCCAGGTGGTACTGCTTCACACGCTGCTCCTGAAACGCCAGGTTCACTGCACGAAGGTGGGGAACTGGGTTACTCCCTGTCCCACGGTGTAGGTGCAATTCTGGACAACCCAGACCAAATCGCAGCTGTTGAAATCGGTGACGGTGAAGCCGAAACTGGTCCTCTGGCTGCTTCCTGGTTCTCTGACAAGTTCATCAACCCAATCAAGGATGGTGCCGTTCTGCCTATCCTGCAAATCAACGGTTTCAAGATCTCCAACCCAACGATCCTGGCTCGGATGAGCGATGAAGAACTTACTAAGTACTTCGAAGGTATGGGCTGGAAGCCATACTTCGTTTCCGCTTACAACGGCGAAGGCTTTGATGGCTACAAGGACACCATGGAAGTTCACGAAGAAATGGCTAAGACGATGGATGCTGCTATTGAAGACATCCTGGCTATCCAAAAGCACGCTCGTGAAACTGGTGACGACTCCATGCCACAATGGCCAATGGTAATCCTGCGCGCACCTAAGGGTTGGACTGGTCCTAAGAAGGACTTGGATGGCAACCCAATCGAAAACTCATTCCGTGCTCACCAAATTCCAATTCCAGTCGCACAAGACGACATGGAACACAAGGACATGCTGATCAACTGGCTGAAGTCCTACAAGCCAGAAGAACTGTTCGACGAAAACGGTGCTCCAGTTGCCAAGGTTACGGCTAACACGCCAGAAGGCAACAAGCGGATGGCTATGAACCCAATCACTAACGGTGGTTTGGATCCTAAGCCACTGGTTATGCCAGACTACCGCAAGTACGCTGTTGACGTACAAGGCCATGGTGTTGTTAAGAAGCAAGACATGATCGAATGGGGCAAGTACCTGGACGAAATGTTCAAGCTGAACCCAGACAACTTCCGCGGCTTTGGTCCTGACGAATCCAAGTCCAACCGTCTGTACGCTGTTCTGGACAACGACAAGCGTCAATGGATGGAAGACATTCACGAACCAAACGATGAAGACTTGGCACGTCAAGGTCGGATGATCGACTCACAACTTTCCGAACACCAAGCAGAAGGTTGGCTGGAAGGTTACACGCTGACTGGTCGTCACGGTTTCTTCGCTACTTACGAATCATTCGGTCGTGTCGTTGACTCCATGCTGACTCAACACCTGAAGTGGATGCGTAAGGCTAAGGAACAATACTGGCGTCATGACTACCCAGCATTGAACTTTGTTGACACTTCTACGGTATTCCAACAAGACCACAACGGTTACACTCACCAAGATCCAGGTCTGTTGACTCACCTGTACGAAAAGGAACGTGCTGACCTGGTTAAGGAATACCTGCCAGCCGACACTAACGAACTGCTGGCTGTATCCGACAAGGCCTTCAACGACCGCGAATGCATCAACGTCTTCGTTACGTCCAAGCACCCACGTCTGCAATGGTTCTCCATCGACGAAGCTACTAACATCGTTAACCACGGTCTGGGCTACGTTGACTGGGCATCTACTGACCAAGGCGCAGAACCAGATGTTGTCTTCGTATCTGCTGGTACGGAACCAACTGAAGAAGCTCTGGCAGCTATCGACATTCTGCACGACAACTTCCCAGAACTGAAGATTCGTTACATCAACGTTGTTGAAATCATGAAGCTGATGACGCCTGACAAGAACGCTGAAGGTCTGACTGACGAAGAATTCGACCGTTACTTCACGGCTGACAAGCCAGTTATCTTCGCATGGCACGGTTTCCGTGACATGATCCAAAGCCTGTTCTTTGACCGTCACAACCACAACGTTCACATCCACAGCTACCAAGAAAATGGTGACATCACGACGCCATTTGACATGCGTGTGCTGAACGAACTTGACCGGTTCCACCTGGCTAAGGACGCTATCCTGAGCGTACCTGGCTACGAACAAAAGGCTGCTGCCTTCGTAAACGAAATGGACAACATGGTTGACAAGCACAACCACTACATCCGTACTGAAGGTAAGGACCTGCCAGAAGTTGAAGACTGGACTTGGAAGGGTCTGAAGTAATTTAACTTCGCTCGACTAAAACCTTAATATGAAAGCCGCTCGATTCATTTGAATCGGGCGGCTTTTGTTTTGCGATTTTTTAGGTCGATATCAGTGCAAAGAATGTTTATTGATCTAAATCAATTTTTTATCGAATCAGCTTCGTTTATACTTGGGATACCAACTTTAAGGGGCGACAATTATGACAAATCACATTCATCATCATCAACAGCATCTTTGTGTTGCGACCGTACCGTTGTTTAATCAGCTGGCTTTATCTGATCAGCAGAAAGTCGAAAGTCTGGTGCGTCATCATCGGTTTAGTCGTGGTGACCAGATTTTAACGCCGGCTCAAGCAGGGAAAATGATTATTGTGGAAAGCGGCGCGGTCAAGATCTATCAACTTTCGCCATCTGGACAGGAACAGATGCAAAGAATGCTGGCAGCCGGTGAACACGACGGCGAGGCCTGGCTGTTTGGAATTGAGAATACCGATACCTTTGCCCAGGCAGAGCAAACTTCTGAGATCTGTACAATATCCTATGAAGATTTTGCTAAGTTGCTGAACCAGTATCCTTCGATTGCCATGCGGCTGCTGCAGCTGACTTTAAAAAGGAATCGGCAGCTGGCGATGCAAAATCATCTGTTGGGGATGGATTCGGTTGAAGAACGGCTTAAGGATTATTTGAAAGAACAGATGCAGGCAAAACATTCACGCGAGTTTATGCTGTCAATGAAGCTAAAAGACCTGGCGACCTATCTTGGTACAACGCCAGAAACGATTTCGCGCAAGCTTAAGGTTCTTGAGCGTCAAGGATTGATCAGGCATTCAGCCCGTAAGATTGAAATCTTGACCGAGTTTTAAGATTCGGTGCTGCAGTAACGCTTATGCAAACGCTTAAATAATGGTGGAAATGAAAATGATAACGGTTTATAATATACGAAGTTAATATATGTCAAACGGTTGACATTTAGAGAATTGATGAGGGGGACAAAAATTATGCCACAAATCATTAAAGGAATTGCCGCCAGTGACGGTATTGGAATTGCTAAAGCATATCTGCTGATTGATCCGGATCTGAGCTTTGAAAAGAAAACGATTGATGATCCGGCTGCGGAATATGAGCGAGTTGAAAAAG
>OGFI01000335.1_pt1 | contig 40108 bp, 37 predicted proteins | sample 1570901 | NCBI WGS metagenome assembly OGFI01 (sample SAMEA2582018, study PRJEB24529) | metagenome | biome: Human gut stool | place: China | collected 2011 | reverse complement strand
TAGGAGAACGCCAGAGGATATCCAAGTGTTGCGGGATAACAATATCGGCGTAGCCTTGATGGGCGAAACCTTCATGCGTTCTCCTAACAAGGTTGAAAAGTTGGCATATCTTTATGGACCCACATACTATACTCCAAAGGTTAAGATGTGTGGTATTTCTAAGGTAGATACAATCCCTGCCGTAGTAGAGGCAAAACCAGATTACATGGGCCTTGTATTTGCGCCAAGCAAACGACAAGTCACTGTAGACCAAGCTAAAACATTAGTGGAAGAACTTCATAAACAATATGCAAAAACATATGGTGCAGTTGAAGTGCCAATGAATGCTGAAACAGCACAAGATAGTAAGAAATTTGTCCAAGAAAATCCTAATTTTGAGAATATTAAAACGGTAGGTGTCTTCGTCAATGAGACATTAGACAATCTCGTTACAATCGCTAAAGCAGTCAATCTTGATGCGGTGCAATTGCACGGCGATGAAGATGAAGCTTTCATCCAAGCTCTCAAGGAGAAAACAGATGTAGAGGTTTGGAAGGCTGTTCAAATCTGCAGCGCTGCAGATGCAGAGGCGTGGATCGATAGCAGTGCAGATATGCTGTTATTTGATGCGTATCATAAGGATGAACGCGGCGGTACGGGTGAAGTGTTCGACTGGTCTTGTTTAGATGAGTTTGAGCGTCCATTTATGCTTGCAGGTGGTATCGACAGTACTAACGTGGCGCGTGCTATTCGTACAGTTCGCCCTTACGGTATTGATATTAGCAGCGGTATTGAAACAGATGGCGTGAAGGACGATGAGAAAATTAAAGCTTTCACCAACATTGTGAGAACAATAGCTCACTAAATCACAAAAAATACATAAATCTAAGATATAATAATATTTTAGACATATCCGATGGAATTCATCGATTGTTGAGATAGATGCCAATAGTAACGCTATACAGGCGTGTTAGTAGGAATGGCATATGGAAAGGTAAGTTATATGAGTGAACAAAGACATGGTTATTTTGGCTCCTTCGGTGGCCAATTTATGCCAGAAACATTGATGAATGCAGTCATCGAATTGGAAGAGGCATACAACAAGTACAAAGATGATCCTGATTTCGTACGCGAACTTGAGGATTTACATAAAAAATATACAGGTCGTCCATCCCTTTTGTATTATGCAGACCGCATGACAAAAGATCTTGGTGGTGCCAAAATTTATCTGAAACGCGAAGATTTAAACCATACTGGTTCTCACAAATTGAATAACGTAATTGGCCAAATGCTATTGGCAAAACGGATGGGTAAAACACGCGTTATTGCTGAAACTGGGGCTGGTCAACACGGTGTAGCAACAGCTACGGTAGCCGCATTGATGGGCATGGAATGTGAAGTATTCATGGGTGCTGAGGACTGTGAACGTCAAGCGCTCAACGTATATCGCATGGAATTGTTGGGCGCAAAGGTACATCCTGTAACAACAGGTACTAGCACATTGAAAGATGCTGTATCTGAAGCTATGCGCGAATGGACAAATCGTATGTCCGATACACACTATGTGTTGGGATCCGTTATGGGCGCGCATCCATTCCCTATGATTGTTCGCGATTTCCAATCCATCATCAGCCGTGAAGCGCGTGAACAAATTCTCGAAGCGGAAGGTAAATTGCCAACAGCCGTTATGGCCTGTGTTGGTGGCGGTTCCAATGCGATGGGGATGTTCTATAACTTCATTCCTGATGAAGGTGTACGCCTCATCGGTTGTGAAGCAGCTGGCCATGGCGTAGATACAGATATGAATGCTGCTACGATGGCAAATGGTACAGTAGGTATCTTCCATGGCATGAAATCCTACTTCTGCCAAGATGAAGATGGTCAAATTGCGCCAGTATATTCCATCTCTGCAGGCCTTGATTATCCTGGCATCGGACCTGAACATGCGTACTTACGCGACAGTGGCCGTGCTGAATACGTACCTGTTACAGATGATGAAGCAGTAGATGCGTTTGAATACCTATCTCGCTTAGAAGGGATTATTCCTGCTATTGAAAGTGCTCATGCGGTGGCACATGCGCGTAAAATTGCTCCTACAATGAGTAAGGACGATATCATTATTATTTGTTTATCTGGTCGTGGCGATAAGGACGTTGCGGCTATGGCGAAATACAGAGGGGTGGATCTTCATGAGTAAAATTAAAGACGCTTTCACAAAGGGCAAGGCATTCATCCCATTTATTAGTGCTGGTGACCATGGTATTGAGAATACGGAACGGTATATTCGCATCATGGTGAAAGCTGGCGCTGATATGGTGGAAATTGGTATTCCGTTCTCGGACCCGACAGCAGAAGGTCCAGTTATCCAAGAGGCAAGCACGCGTGCATTGTCTACAGGTGTAAAAATTCACGATATCTTCGATATGGTACGCCGTTTGCGTACTGGTGATGATGCGGTGACAGTGCCACTCGTATTCATGACCTACTTGAATCCTATCTATGTATTCGGTCGTGAAAAATTCTTTACCCTCTGCGAAGAGGTTGGCATTTCTGGCGTTATTGTGCCGGATATGCCGTTTGAAGAAAAAGGTGAACTTGGAACAATTGCTCATAAGCATGGTGTTGAAGTAGTATCCTTGATTGCCCCAACATCTGAAAATCGCATCGAAATGATCGCAAAAGAAGCAGAAGGTTTCGTGTATTGTGTATCGTCCTTGGGTGTTACCGGTATGCGTAGCGAAATCAAGACGGATATCAAATCCATCGTTGAGACCATTCGCAAATACACAGATATTCCTGTAGCCGTTGGCTTCGGTATTTCCAAGCCTGAACAAGCGGAAGCTATGGCGCGTGTATCCGATGGTGCTATCGTAGGTTCTGCTATTGTAAAAATCGTGGCAGAACATGGCAAAAATGCAGACCAAGCACTATTTGACTATGTACAATCTATGAAACAAGCCGTTTTAAAGGCTGGTGCATAATATAGTTGTTATATAATATATAGGCAATATAGAAATAAGACCTATCTAGGGCGAATTTACCATATTACATCCATGTTGATATAATATAGTAGAGTCAAGCTCTGTTGATAGGTCTTATTTTTATGTGAGATTTTTTGCTCATTGTAGAATACATATGATATTTGGTATCATGAATTCAGATATATCGTTTGAGAAAAAGGATGTTTAATGATACGACAATTAGTAATTGATACAATAAAAGATAATATTATAGACCGGTATTGCGATTTTTCTGGCACCATTTCTCGGAGCGCATTTTGGCGATTTATGCTCGTTGAGCATTTGATTGTTGGTGTTTGCTTAGCCGTGCTAGGTCTACTGTCCCTTCATAGTGCCCTATTTATATATACAATAGGCATAGTTTTTGCGTTGTGGTTCATTTCGATTATGGCCCTTACATTGCCTAATTTGGGTGCTATGGTACGCCGCTTGCATGATACAAATAATAGCGAATGGCTTTTGCTATTAGGATTTATTCCCTATATAGGCATTTTAATCGTTATCGTATTATTATTGCGAGGTACAAAGAAACATCCTATTATTGGAAGCTCAGTTGAATCTTTTGAAGAAATAGATTTATTTAGCGATAACGCGGTGGATAATCCGCAAAACCTAGGTATATTAAGCAATGCATCTCATACATCATATGGGAAAATAAGTATTATTGCTGCTGTTTTTCTTACTATTGTTAGCTGGGGGATTGGGATATATAGTTTTTCCTCTGCTGCAGATAAGGAAATCGATGCGTATTTACAGATGCAACCTGGTGCGTTTATGATTATGGCACAAAAGACCTTAGGTAGTAGTACAGCTGTTGAATCTGCTAAACAGGTTGTAATAAATTATTATACATATCTTAATAAGGAACAATATCAAGAGGCCTATCGTTTATTGGCTCATCGAGAACGTGAAAAATATGGCACCTATGATCAATGGGTTAAATCTGTTAAAGCTACTCATAATCGTCAAATGTCTTCGCTCCATTTACAAGCTGTGTTGAGAGACGATGACGATGTAGATCATATTTCCTTTGAGCTGACTTTCACAGATAAAGCCTATCCTAATCAAATGTTCGTCAAGATGATATATGAGCATGATACGTGGCGTATTGAGTCGATTGTGCCGTACGATCAAAAATATGAAGAGCGATAAGGAGGGCCTATGAATCAGAATATGATATATGATGTAAGTTATATGGATGCCCTTAAACGTGGATTCAAGCAATATGTTACCTTTTCTGGTCGTGCTAGCCGTAGTGAGTTTTGGCGTTTTATGGTGTGCCGTGAAATTATTTTAGATGGATTAGCTGTTTTCGGTATCATCGTGGATATGGTGCTTGGCAATATATCGGCTGCCAGTGATTATGCAATGGTCTTACTCATCATATTACAGCTCATATTTTTTCTACCTAGTCTTGCTATAACCTGTCGTCGATTGCATGATGTTGGAAAGAGTGGATTAACATTTCTTCTAATATTTATTCCCTTTATTGGTATCTTTGTGCTCTTATCTAATCTTGTGAAAAAAGGTGATGTATCCATTAATGCATATGGAGAGAAAACAGGGTACACCTGTGTTACACCTGTTATGGAACAACAGTTAGGCCTAGAGCATACGCCTACTGTGAGAGAAGATATTTTGATGGGTGCGGTGGCTATTGTTTTATATATTTGGGTTTTCACTCAGCAGTTTGTTGAAAGCGCATGGGTATCCTTTAATGCTAGAGGCATGTTCTAGTCAAACCTCGTTTTACCATTTGGTAAGACGAGGTTCTTTTTATATGAAAATTTTATGAAAGTTTAAATATGGATTTATTGACTATATTGAAAAATATTGTAAAATGAATGATAGATGAAATTAAAAAATTCGAATTAGATGATAATAGTATGTAAATCATATTGTAGAAAGAGGTTCGGCATGCGTGCTTGTCCAAAATGTGGACAAAGAATACCTAGTTCAGAGCGTTATTGTCCGTATTGTGGGCATATGAAAAATATTCCATTACCACTTGATGCCTATGAATTGGGTTTTATAGAAAATTTTAAACACTGTGTAGTTCATAAATATGCGAATTTTGAGGGCCGTGCTAGTCGCAGTGAATACTGGCATTTTATGCTTGTGTATCAATTAATTATAGCCATTATATTGTTTATATGCGCTGCTATTAGTTGTGTAATACCTGTATCGGGAACAACAGGGGTTGCCTTGGGGCTAGTAGTTCTTTTTATTTTGTCCATTGGATTTATCATACCAGGTGTAGCTGTTGCTGTTCGGCGTTTACATGATGTAGGTTGGTCCGGGTGGCCTGTTCTATTGGCACTCATTCCTTTTGTCGGGATTCCGGCAGTATTAATATTAATGGCCTTGCCTGGAAAGACCGCGGCTAACCGGTTTGGAAATCCAACAGGGGTAGAAGTCATTACAAAGCAGATGGCACATAAATATGGATTTATTGATGCGACCCCATCTACACCATTGACTATAGTACTTATAGTGGTGTTAGTTGTATTATGGTTACTAGTGGATTGGATGTTAGCAAATTGAATATATGTATAGATCATCAGGATTAAAATAGAAGGTCTGTGAAAATGAGCAAAATTGCATTTTCACAGACCTTTATTGTATGTAAACTAAAAGTTATGACAAGTCATTCAAAATACATATGACTCAATAGACGTATTCAGCTATATGACAAGCCTTTTTAATTGACTAAGCACAGCGTACTTTTTATAATAGGTATATTATAATACTATAGTTTCGAAGTGGGATTATTATTTCCTAGTTAAATACAGGAATTATATTATCTACGGTTGTAGTTTGCAGATAGAAACATATCTTATCAGATATATAAGGAGACAATACGATGAAGTTTAATACAAAATGCGTCCACGGTGGTGGCAAACCAGATAGTACAGGGGCAATCTCTCCAGCCATTTATATGTCCAGTACATTTACACATCCTGGTTTAGGTGAAACAACAGGATTTCAATATACACGTGAGTCTAACCCAACTCGTGATCGCCTTGAAACATTAATTGCAGGCCTTGAAGAAGGTACTGATGCAATCGCTTTTTCTTCGGGAATGGCTGCTGTTGATGCAGTATTCCATTTGTTTTCCCCTGGAGACCATGTTATTTTAGGGGATGATTTGTATGGTGGATCCATTCGATTATTTACTAATATCTACGAAAAGAATGGTGTCGAATTTACCTATGTAGGTACATCTGATCTTGATGCTGTACAAGCAGCATTTAAACCTAATACTAAAGCTGTTTATATTGAAACACCTACAAATCCGATGATGGAAATTACCGATGTACGTGCGTTGAGTAAAATGGCACATGATCGTAATGCACTTGTTATTGTAGATAATACATTTTTAAGCCCTTATTTCCAAAAACCATTACATCTTGGTGCAGATATTGTTGTCCATAGTGGGACTAAATTTATCAGTGGTCATCATGATGTAATTTCTGGATTTACCATTGTAAAAGATGATGAATTGGCAGCTCAATTGCGCCTTATTTATAAGACAGTAGGCGCGTGTTTATCTGCTTTTGATAGCTGGCTTGTCATTCGTGGCATCAAAACTTTGGCGCTGCGTATGGAACAGCATCAAAAGAATGCCATCGCTCTCGCAGAATGGTTGAAACAAGAACCGAAGGTAACAAAGGTACTATTTCCTGGACTTCCAGAACATCCAGGTTATGAAGTGAACAAATCTCAAACTACTGGATTTGGCGGTATGTTGTCCTTTGAAGTAGATAGTGAAGAGACCGCTAAACAAGTGTTAGAAGGTATTCAATTGATTCAATTTGCTGAAAGTTTAGGCGGCACAGAATCCTTGTTGACATATCCTGTTACACAAACACATCCAGATTTAAAACCTGAAGATGCGGAACGCAAAGGGATTACACGTCGCTTGTTGCGCTTGTCCGTCGGCATTGAAGATACAGATGATTTGATTGCTGATTTAGCACAAGCTTTCAATAAATAAAAGGAGGCTATTATGGGCCGATATAATTTTGACAAAATCGTAGATCGCAAACATACAAAGTCTCTAAAATATGATTTTGCTGTACAACGTGGTAAACCTGCTGATGTATTACCATTTTGGGTAGCGGATATGGACTTTGAAATTCCTAGTGAATTAAAGCAAGTCTTGTTAGATCGCGTTAATCATGGTATTTTTGGATATACGGAATCTGATGATGCATATTTCAATGTACTAAAAGAATGGTTTGCTAGCCGTTTTAATTGGAATATAGATAAAAAATGGCTCGTAAAAACTCCGGGCGTTGTATTTGCTCTTGCTATGGCAGTGCGTGCTTTCACAAAGGAAGGGGAAGGCGTACTCATTAATCAACCTGTATACTATCCATTCAGCATGGTCATCGATGATAATGATCGTAATTTGATTAACGTTCCTTTAATTCAAGGGGCAGATACATATACAATCGATTTTGAAGGCGTAGAACGCGCTATTGTTGAGCATAATGTAACATTATTCTTGCTTTGTAATCCGCATAATCCTGTGGGCCGCGTGTGGACCGAAGATGAGTTAAAACGTCTTGGTGATATTTGTATTAAACATAATGTTATTATTATTAGCGATGAAATTCACGCGGATTTCGTATGGGATGGTCACAAGCATACTGTTTTTGCTGATCTTGGTGAAAGCTATGCTGAGCATTGCATCGTTTGTACAGCACCTAGTAAGTCCTTTAATATTGCAGGCTTACAAGTATCTAATATTTTCATCCCTAATGATTCCTTGCGTCGTAGATTTGTCAAAGAAATCGACCGTGCAGGCTATAGTCAATTGAACACGATGGGCCTTGTAGGTTGCCAAGGCGCTTATGAAGTGGGGGGACCATGGCTTGATGAATTAAAAGAATACATTCAAGGGAATATTCAATATACCCTTGATTATTTTAAGGAACATTTACCAAAGCTTCACATGTATCGACCTGAGGGTACGTATCTCATGTGGTTTGATTGCTCTGAACTGCCATTGACACCGGAGGAACGTGAACGGTGGCTACTTAATGATGCAAAGCTATGGCTGGATAGTGGCTCCATGTTTGGTAAAGATGGTGAAAAGTTTGAACGCATCAATGTTGCCTGCCCTCGTGCAACATTGACAGAAGGTTTAGAGGCATTGCGTCGCGCTTATGTCGCTAAAGGGTTTTAGGAGGTTTCACAATGCCGATTAAAGTTATTAAGAATTTACCGGCTATAACAAAATTAGCACAAGAGAATATCTTTGTAATGGATACGGAACGAGCGGAAACACAACAAATTCGTCCGCTTCATATTTTGCTTGTCAATTTGATGCCTACAAAAGAGGTTACGGAAACACAAATCCTTCGCGCTCTTAGTAATAGCCCGTTGCAAGTAAACTTAACTTTATTGCATACAGCATCTCGAAAATCTAAGAATGTAGATGCAGAATATTTAGATACTTTTTACCGTACCTTTGACGAAGTTAAAGATGAGTGTTTTGATGGCTTGATTATTACCGGTGCTCCTGTAGAGTTGATGCCTTTTGAAGAGGTTGACTATTGGGATGAGCTTGTAGAAATTATGGATTGGAGTGAAGAACACGTATGCTCCACGTTCTATATTTGTTGGGGCGCACAGGCTGGCCTGTACCATCATTTCGGCATTAATAAACAAATTATGGATACTAAATTGTTCGGCGTTTATGAACATGATATCTATAACGACCAACCGGTTCTCTTACGAGGTTTTGATGAAAAGTTCTGGATGCCGCACTCCCGACATACTACAGTTTCATTAGAGCAAATTAACGCACATAGGGAATTAGAATTGTTAGCTGGTTCTGAACCAACTGGGGCTGCCATCGTACGAAGCTTAGATAACAAACACATCTTTGTTTTTGGTCACTCTGAGTACGATTGGGATACACTCAATCGCGAATATCTACGAGACCTTGCTAAAGGTGAAGACATTGCGGTACCAGAAAACTATTTCCCTGATGATGATCCGAAACAAAAACCAATCGTAAGATGGCGTTCCGTAAGCACATTGCTATTTACGAATTGGTTGAACTATTACGTATACCAAGAAACACCATATATTATTGAACAAATTCAGAAAATGAAGTTTGAACGAGATAAAAATTTTGGTGCTTATATTTAAATACAGAGTATATTAGTGAACCGAATGAGTTCCCAACGGCTCCACCGGCCGGGTCTGACTCCGGCCTACGGCCTCCGCAGGGCCAAAGTCGCCTTTGGGAACTCATTCGGTTCTTTCTATATCAATTTGTTTTAAGATACGCCAAAATTTTTGCTATAGCTTATAGTTATGGAGAATGTATTATAAAAAGTGGTAGACATATTTTTTAATACATAGTAATATAATAGGCATAAGAAATGAAGTTTATTCCTTTAGATGAATGGGAGTTGAATTTAATGAGCAAACAATATAAATTTGAAACATTACAATTACATGCAGGTCATACGGTGGACCCAACAGGTTCTCGTGCAGTACCTATTTACCAAACTACATCTTACGTATTCAAAGACGCAGAAGAAGCAGCTGGACGTTTTGCTTTGACTAACCCTGGTGGTATTTATTCTCGTCTTGGCAATCCTACTACTGACGTATTGGATGCTCGTGTAGCTCAACTTGAAGGTGGTGCTGGTGGTATTGCTGTAGCATCTGGTTCTGCAGCGATTACATACTCCATTTTGAATGTAGCGAGCGCAGGTGATAATATCGTTGCTGCATCTACATTGTATGGTGGTACATATAATTTGTTCACTGCTACATTACCTCGTTTGGGTATTGAAACTAAATTTGTTAATCCTGACAATTTGGAAGAGTTTGAAGCTGCTATTGATGATAACACAAAAGCTGTATATATCGAAACTATCGGTAACCCTGGCATCAACCTTATCGATGTTCAGGCAGTAGCTGATATTGCACATAAACATAATATTATCTTAATCGTAGATAATACATTCGCATCCCCATACTTGTTCCGTCCATTAGAACACGGTGCAGACGTAGTCGTTCACTCTGCTACTAAATATCTTGGCGGTCATGGTACAACATTGGCTGGTGTAGTTGTAGAATCTGGTAAATTCGACTATAAAGCATCTGGTAAATATCCTAGCTTTGCTGAAGGGGACGAACACTACAATGGTCTAGTATATGGCGATTTACCAATTCCTTTCACTGTAAAAATTCGTGCACAATTACTTCGTGATACAGGTGCATGTATTACACCTCTAGCAGCATGGCAAATTTTGCAAGGTATTGAAACATTGTCCTTGCGCGTAGAACGTCATGTTGAAAATACTCGTAAGGTTGTTGAATTCTTGCATAATCATCCTAAAGTAGCATGGGTAAATTATCCTGAATTAGAAGACAGCAAATATAAAGAATTAGCGAATAAATATTTCCCTAAAGGGGTAGGTGCTGTATTTACATTTGGCGTTAAAGGTGGTAAAGAAGCTGGTATCAAGTTAGTTGATGCATTGGAAATCTTCTCCAACCTTGCGAATGTAGCAGACGCTAAGTCTCTTGTTATTCATCCAGCATCTACAACACATGCACAACTTAACGAAGAACAACAAAAATCTGCTGGTGTAACACCAGATATGATCCGCTTGTCTGTTGGTCTTGAAAATATTGATGATATTATCGATGATCTTTCCCAAGCATTGGATAAAGCTTAACCTTAACTTCTAAACTCCTTAAAGCATAACGTCCAAAACCTATAGAACATAAAAAGAAAACCTTGTAAAGAAAAAGACCTTGAATTCAACGATTCAAGGTCTTTTAATATGTGTATATGTGTGTTTAAAAGGGTTTGTTTTATGTGTGTATAGTTTTTATGAGTGTTTAGTTTTATGAGTGTGTTAAGAAATTGGAGAGATATATTATATAGTGGTTAGGTGTATCTATATAATATGTGGGTTATGCTTAGTATTTTGTAGTTTTTACTTTAGCACTGAGAACTTTACCGGAAATAGCATCGATCTTAACGTCTGCTTTTTTGTCGCCGCCGTTAGTCATGTCTAGTTTGTAGACAAGTTTGTTGCCGTCCATTTCCAATTCCCATTCCATTGTTTGGAAATCGCTGCCTACGCGTTCGATAGCTTTTGTTTCAGCAGATTCTGGTGTGATGGAGTTTTGTGGATTAAAGCTGTGAGATTTCTTTAATTTGTTCCATGCACTAATGGATTTTGCTTGATTGGAAACAACTTGACCTGTTGCTTCATCGATTTTCATTTCCACTTTTTGTGTCTTAGTATATGCTTCTACTTCGTAAGTTGGATGATGTTTTGCATCATAGGAGATAGAAGTTACCATTGCATCTGGATAGTAGCGATGTAATGTAGTAACAGCACCTACGTAGTCGATTTCGCTACTTTGCATTGGAGATGCTACGCTACCAACACCATTCCAGGAACTAGAAGATGGGTAAGCAGGAGCTGCAGATGCTACGCCTGCAATCAATACAGTACTTACGCCAAGTGCACATAATACTTTAGACAAATTATTTACTTTTTTCATGTTAATTACCTCCATAAAAGGATTTTGCTCAAAAGCAATTGCACAAGTAGATTTTACTCAATCTACTTATACATAATTTAATATCGTAAAATGAATATAAAATGAAAACTAAAATTAAAACTATATACTTATTTTTAGGTATATACATAATATATTCGACATACATTATGTATATCCTTTTTTTTATTTGTATATTTTGCATAATGTAAACTTAAATAAGTACATATAGTTGACATAAATAAAATGGAATGGTTTAATAACCTTGAATAGATATGTAGTTTGTTTAGATAGGTTTCTTTTATTCTATTAATGGAGGTATACCATGAGTTCCATTTCCAATCGACGTCTCAGCACAAGAGAGTTGACAATGACAGCCTTATTTGTAACATTAATTACAGCCGGTGCATTTATTCGTGTGCCACTTCCAAACTGTCCATTTACATTACAGATTTTATTTACTACACTGGCAGGTATTATATTGGGCAGCCGTCTCGGTGCCATTAGTGTAGGGATCTATATTATATTGGGACTTATCGGCGTGCCTGTTTTTACATCTGGCGGTGGCCCTGGCTATGTATTACAGCCTACATTTGGTTATTTGATTGGATTCATGGTTGGTGCCTATGTGGTGGGGCGCTTCAGTGAGCTTTCACCAACACATTCTGTTAAAACATTGCTCATTGGTGCTATTATCAATCTTCTCATTGTATATAGTTTTGGCATGATCTATTTATATATGATAATGAATATATATTTAGGTACACCTATTGGTTGGTGGGCTGTTATCTGGTCTTGTTTCTTAATTCCTGTTGGTCCTGACGTATTTTTATGTGCTGTGGCTGCCGTAATGGGAAAACGTATTATCGGCCATTTGCGATAATATATACAAAATAGTAATAGAGGGCTATCACATTTGTGGTAGCCCTTTTACTATGCTATGGATATACATATCCTAAGATTTCTTGTGCATCTTTGGTTTTGTTAATTTCTATGTATGGTTGCTTGCGTCCGTGAAAGTCTCGTGTGGATACAGTGCCTTCTACGGTTACCCATTGTTTATTGCTATAAGAATCTCCATCATTCTTATGCATTGTTAAACCAATAGGGGAGACGTCTGCGATACAGCAAGCCATGGCCATACGTGAAAGTGTAAACTCATTGGATTTTAATGTATTGTCTTCTCGGTTAACATAACCTGTCATATAGATTTTGTACCCTACATATTCCTCTGGGTTAGAACCAAGTGCAACGATGGTGCGATAATAGTTATCCGAGTTTAATACAATTTCCTTTTTAGATTTTGAAATGCCAGGATCTTTGGCCTCATTATTGATTGTAATAACTTCGCCAATATCGTCTTGAGAAAAATTAAAATCATTAGTATCTTCTGTGGCGGCCGTATTTCCCGTTACTTGTACAGAATTAGGCGATAAAATTGGTGGAACCACAAATAACACAAGAGGGATTATGATTGGTGTAATAGAGCGCCAATTATGTTTATATTGTTTATTTGGGGACCAAAGGATTGAAACAATGCCTCCCAATAACAGTGCTATACCTGCTAAGAGTAAAAATAATTCATATCGAGGGGCCACATATAATAAACTAATACCTAATGCCGTATATAGCAGACCCTTGATGACACTGAGTATATCTTTGTTTCGTAGTTCTGATAACATAAACCGTTCTCCTTATACATTAAATAAAAATTGAAATAGCAATGTCATGATATACGTAATAATACTAATAGTAATAACTAAACGAAGTATAAATGATGTTGAGATATACTGACGTAACATGTATACGTTTTTTATATCAATCATAGGACCTAACCATAGGAAACCAAGAACCGCTGATGTAGGAAATAAATTGCTCAACGAACGGCCTATAATGGCATCTGATGTAGAACATAGGGAGAAGAGGAACGCTAAGACTAGTAATAATGCATTAGCAATAGGTGTGGCTACATCGAGTGAACCAGAGAAGAAGGTAGGTTTTATCCATACTTGGAATAGGGCTAATGTGAAAGCTGCTGCAGAGAAGTAAATAAGTAATTGACTGAATTCACGCTCTACGTGCAATAGAAAGATTTTCTTTTTATTGCCTTCTTGATTTGGTGAACCATACTGATAATCTTTTGGCTGAGGTAAATTGTTAGTGATGGTAGATAATTTGTGTGGTTTCCATTTAAATGTGAGGGCCACCATACATGCGATTAATATACCACCAATTATGCGAGCTAGTATTATTTGTGGCGTATCTGGAAATGCATAATAGGTTGCTAATAATGCGATGGGATTCATAATAGGACTTGCGAGCATAAACAATAATCCTATATGTTGAGGGATACCACGCTTTAATAATGCATTAAACATAGGAATAGTAGCACAATCGCAGATAGGTAATACAAGACCGCTACCAATGGCGATGCCATAGCTTTTAATAGAGTCTGCTTTCAGATAACGCATTAGCCAACGATCCGGTACCAATAGTGTGATAGCAGAAGAAATGATGGTTCCTAACAATAAAAACGGTATCCCTTCAAAAATGATGCCTGATGCAATGGCCAAAACTTGATGGATGGAATAGGAAATGCTATGACGGAATACAGTGACCAGTAATATATATAATGTCAATATAGCCACAATACCGTACAACGACCATGGCCATATCGGTTTAGTTAGTTTATTGTGGATGTCTATTGTAGTGGGATTTACTAATATGAAACATTCCGGATTGTAGGATTGTAAGAGTTTCTTTACTGCTTTGGTTTGTGTCGTATCATTCGCATATAACATAATATAATCGGCACTGTATAGTTGCGATACGACTCTATCCCCTAGTGCCTGTATCATAGATGTTATACTGTTGCTCTTTGCTGTGTAGATGACGCGTTCTAGATGACAGAATTCTTTTAGAATTGAATTGAAGAAGATGAGTTCTAACTGTTGAAATGAAAACATGCCATTCCATTCAACCCATATTTCTTTCGGTGTTGTTGTAGAAATATAATCCTGTATTTGTTGCACCACATGAGATAGGTTTTCTTCTATATCATCTGGCTCAATGGATAAAGGACTTTTTATAAACTCTGTATTACCTGTTTCAAAGCTGATGATTTCTGTAGAACCTAGTTTTTTTCGTTCTCGTAGCTCTAGATTGATTAGGGTGGTTTTGCCAGACCCTAATAAGCCTGTTACGACATATACAGGAATCATGATGCACTGCACACTTTCTCGTTTATAGATGGAATGTCTATTTCGGTGCCAATAACAACTAGGTGATAGTCATTTAAGTGTGTAGCTGTTATAGCGCAGGATTGAGGTGTGTATTGTAATTCCATAGGGCCTGATGCGGTAGGAATAATACCTTTAATCCGTAGTATTGTAGATGGTAAATTATTACAAAAATCAATCCATTGTGTATCATCGAGGGATTGTAGATTATGGAATGTATGGGTCACAAATGGTTGGTGCTCATGGTGGTGGCCGTCATGGTCATGATGACTGTGATTGTCATGGTGAGCACCGTTGTAATCCTCACTGTCGTTACATGTATGGCAACTGCAGGTTTCGGAATCATGTTCATGTGCCTTATGAGTATTAGATTTTAGTTGGTTTATATCCTGTTGAAGTGCATCTACATCAGTATAAATTGGTGTATGTGGTGCTAATTCAACGATGAGTTGTTTTGTTTTTTCAACCTGTTTTTTATCCTCTACATGAGTAAGTAGCATGGCATAACAGTGTTTGATTTGGTCCTTAAAGAAGGGGCCAAAGTTCTTAATTGCCATAGGTGCCTGCATGGCATCTACGACCGTTATAATCATGCTGATATAGGCTTTACTGGTGATATCGTCATCATCACAAGTATATAAAATTTCACTTAATTTGCTCACTCCAGATGGCTCTATATAGATTTGATCGATATGTTGCGTCGATAGAATATCGATTAAGGCATTTTTAAAGTTGCCTTGGAGACTGCAGCAAATACAACCGGATGTTACTTCACGTACGGTTGCGCCTGATGTAGATAATTGTTTTGCATCTAGACTGGTTTCACCAAAATCATTTTCTATAATTAATATACGTTCATTTGTGTTACCATAGTTTAATATATGTTGTAAATACGTTGTTTTTCCAGCGCCTAAGAATCCGGATATGATCGTAATTGGTATCATAATACGCCTCCCTTGTAAATGTAAACATAGTATACTACTCTTACATAACATATAAAAATACCCGTAAGGGTATGAACAATAGTTTACAAAGTTAAGTAATAAGCGATTTATAAGAAAAATTGATAATATTATACTAATATGAGTATATGTGAACATGTTTATATATTTATAACGTTGATTTTACAAAAAAGCGTATGCCTCATAGGATATATATGAGTACATACGCTTATTTGAATAAATATTATTATGTAAAATTTTGAAAAATTATTGTAATTTTTCTAGTAATGCTTTAAGGAATACATATACATGTTCTACAGAAGGTAGATGTACGCGTTCTATATTTGTATGTGGGCTGATGATTGTTGGACCAAAGCTGATCATTTCAGTATTTGGTAAAATATTCTTTAATAAGCCACATTCTAGGCCTGCATGGACTGCATTCACGCGGGCAGGAGTGTCGGACATGGTATTGTAAAGTGCGATAACTTGTTCTTCTAGTTTAGAGCCTTTATCGTATTCCCATGCAGGATAACCACCGCTGCGGGTAGCAGAAACGCCTAATGTATCAGCAAGGAGTAATAATTTTTTAGTTAAGTATTCTAAGCTGTTTTTATTAGAGCTACGAACTGATACGAGGATGTTTATCGTATGTGTGCCTTCAGAAACAATAGCGAGATTATCTGATGTTTCTACAAGCCCTTCGATAGTTTGGCTCATAGAGTGAACCCCATCTTCTGCAAGATAGAGGTAGGAAATTAAGGCTTCTGCCGTATCATCAGCATACACTGTTGCCGGTGTAGGAATTTCTTCCACTACGAATGCTAAATCAGGGTCTTTGATTGCAAATTCATGTTTGTATTCTTTTTCGTAGAATTTGATAAGGGTCTTAATCGCTTCTATATCCTCGTTGCGTACAGACATGGTTGCAACCGCTTTAGATGGAATCGCATTATGTTTAACGCCACCTACGAAAGAAGCTAGATTAAATGAATATTGTTTTTCTAAATCATAAAGAACGCGAGCAAGTACTTGGTTTGCATTAGCTCGTTGTTCAATGATTTCGATACCGGAATGACCACCCTTTAAACCTTTTACAGTTAGTGAAAGCCCTGCATCATAACCAGGTAGATTATTTTCGCGCAATAGTGGGATAGATACATTAACGTGGCAGCCGCCAGCGCAGCTTACACAGAACTCATGTTCCACTTCGGTGTCTAAGTTGATTAGATAATCACCTGATACTTGGCCTTCTTTTACTGCTGCAGCACCATCCATACCTGTTTCTTCATTAGTTGTGAATAATACTTGTAGGGGACCATGTTGTTGGTTCTTATCTTCTAGAACTGCTAAAATCATAGCGCCGCCCATGCCATTATCTGCACCCAATGTAGTGTCATCGGCGTGCATCCATTCGCCTTCGATGATGTTGGCGATTGGATCTTTTGTAAAATCATGGCTGGAATCATGACCTTTTACGCATACCATATCGATATGACCTTGAAGGATGACGGATGGACGATTTTCATAGCCTGGTGTAGCTGGTTTTTTGATGACTACATTCCATTCGCTATCTTGTGTAGCTTCGAGACCTAAATTGTGAGCAAAATTGACAATGTAATCGCTAATGCCCTTTTCGTTGCCAGATCCACGTGGGATTTGGCTCATTTCTTTAAATATTTCTAATACGCGTTTTGCTTGAACGATTGCGTCCATTTGGCACCTCTCATTCTGAAAATATATCCCATATAATTCTAATCATCTTAGTTGCTATGAGATTATTCATGTTTATTCATTAGTTAATAAGTAATTATTATCTATAATATAGTTATATCACATGTACTATGAATAGAAAAGACGATGTATATAGTTTATAATAGTATCATGCGTAATGTATAACGAACGCGCTGTATTATATACCTTTTATTTATATAGGATGGTGAAAGTATGCAACATGAACGTCGCAACATTAGTATGCTTATGGATCTTTATGAGATGACCATGGCTCATGGGTACTTTACGAAACAAGACAATACAGACCGCGTTGCCTTCGACGTATTTTACCGTCGCAATCCGGACAAAGGTGGATTTGCTATCTTTGGCGGATTGGAACAAGTTTTAGAATACATTTTGAATCTTCATTTCGATGAGGAGGATATCGCGTATTTTAAATCATTGCATTTATTTAGTGATGAATTTTTAGAGTATTTGCGCAACTTCAAATTTACCGGTGATGTATATGCCTTCAAAGAAGGGACAATCATATATCCTAATGAGCCGATTATGACCATCGTAGCACCTCTTATCGACGCTCAAATTGTGGAAACAGCAGTGCTTACCATGATTAATCATCAATCGCTTATTGCTACAAAGGCGAACCGTATCGTGCGTGCCGCCGATGGACGCATTGTATCCGATTTTGGGGCTCGTCGCGCTCACAATGTAGATGCTGCTGTATATGGTGCGCGGGCGGCTTTCATAGGCGGTGTCAATGGGACTGCCACAGTTCTAGCGGGACAACAATTTGGGATTCCCGTAAATGGTACCATGGCACATAGTTGGGTTATGTACCACGATTCTGAATATGAAGCATTCAAGTCCTATGCTGAAGTGTATCCGGACAGCGCTGTGTTCTTGTTGGATACCTATAATGTATTAGAATCGGGTGTACCAAATGCTATTAAGGTTGCCAAGGATATTTTGGAACCGAATGGTCATCGATTAAAAGGCATCCGCCTTGATTCTGGTGACTTAGCATATTTAGCTAAGCAAGCGCGTCGTATGCTTGATGATGCGGGGATGAACGATTGCAAGATCATGGCATCTAATAGCCTTGATGAATATACGATTTCATCCTTATTAAATCAAGGTGGCCCTATTGATATCTTTGGCGTAGGGGAACGATTGATTACGTCGAAAACGGATCCTGTATTCGGCGCTGTATACAAGATTGCAGGCGTTGAAAAAGGCGGCGTATGGGAACCGCGCATTAAGATTTCTGAGTCTGTGGAAAAGATTACCAATCCTGGATTGAAACAAGTATATCGCGTTTATAATGAAGATGGTCGCGCTATTGCTGAATTATTGACATTACCTGGCGAAGTGCCATCCACAGACAAACCATATCGTTATATCGATCCAGAACAACCATGGCGTGAATTGTACTTTGAAAATTGCACCTTTAAAGAGATGAAACAACTCATTATTAAAGGGGGCGAGCAAATCGTACCATTCCCAACATTGGAATCGATACGCGCCTATGTACAAGAACAACTGGCTCATGAGATTTGGCCGGAAGAACAACGCTTTGAAAATCCACATCGTCACTATCTAGATATGAGCCCTGACTATTACCATATGAAGATGGACTTATTGAATCGTATTGGTCGTAAAAAATAGGAGGGCCCATGCTTACACATCCAGAACGAACAAAAGAGGAATTAGTGGCGTGGATTCGGGACTATTTTGAACAAAATGGACCTGCATGTTCCGCTGTAGTCGGCATTTCGGGCGGTAAGGATTCTAGCGTGGTAGCCGCTCTTTGTAAGGAGGCGCTTGGTGCAGAACGCGTTGTAGGCGTCCTTATGCCAAATGATGTACAATCCGATATAGATGATGCAAAAGAGGTGGTGGCGCATCTTGGTATCCCCTATATGATTGTAAATATTGGTAATGCCTATCGTGCATTAACGGAGGCCATTGTACAAGGAGAGGGCTTTTCCAATGTAACGGGCCGTACAGATTTAGCGCGAGATGCAGAAATCAATACACCGCCTCGTTTGCGGATGGCCACATTATATGCGGTAGGTCAAAATTTGCCACATGGTGCACGTGTTGCTAATACATGTAATGGATCTGAAGACTATGTGGGCTACTCTACCAAGTTTGGCGATGCAGCAGGTGATTTTAGTCCATTGGCGAATCTCGTGGTTGAAGAGGTGCGTCAAATTGGATGCCTTTTGGATATTCCGCGTCATTTAGTAGACAAAACGCCTAGTGATGGACTCAGTGGTCAATCTGATGAGGATAAACTTGGATTTACCTATGCCGTTCTCGATCGATATATTCGAACCGGCGAAATTGAAGATATACAAACGAAGGAACGCATTGATTATCTACAACGAATTAATCGGCATAAACTTGAATTAATCCCTTCCTTTAAACCCTCTACATTATGATACCTATAGGAGGATAAGATGACTAAGAAAATTGCAATCATTGGTACTGGTGGTACCATTGCGGGACAAGGTGCTTCGGATACTGATTTGACGGGGTATACAGCAGGTGTATTGCCCTTAGAAGAAATTATATCCTCTGTACCTGGCGTTAGAGAGTATGGACCTTTTGTGTGCAATCAATTTTGTAATATTGAAAGTTCAGATATAACGCTATTTCAATGGGTCCGTCTATCAAAATTAGTACAAAAATGTGTGGATAATGATGATATTGCAGGTGTTGTTATTACACATGGCACGGATAGTATGGAGGAAACTGCGTACTTTTTGCATCTTACTGTCCATACTGATAAGCCTATTGTTATAACTGGTTCGATGCGACCAGCAGGAGCTGTCAGTGCTGATGGTCCTATTAATTTGTTGCAAGCTATACAAGTGGCTCGAACACCAGAATCATATAATAAGGGCGTACTGGTAGTTATGAATGGCTATATTGATGGTGCTCGTGATGTAACAAAAATGAATACAACTAACGTGGCAACCTTTGGTAGCCCTAATGCAGGTCATCTTGGTATTGTACAAGATGGTATAGCCCAATACTATATGTGTCCGTTGCGTAAGCATACGATGGAATCTGAGTTTGGCTTGCCAGAGGACGATGACTTACCACGTGTTGAAATCTTAACCTGTTATGCAGGTATCGAAGAAATTATGGGGCTTGCCATAGTGGCAACGAACCCATCGGGTTTAATCTTAGCTGGCTTAGGCCATGGTACGATACCGCAACCTATCCGCAAGGTAACATCCAATTTACCAATACCTGTTGTACGCGCATCCAGAACGGGGAGTGGTATAGTATCTAAGATTCCCCAAGATGTGGAGGTAGGCTATTTTGTATGTGATAGCTTGTCACCTCAAAAGGCGCGTATCTTGTTGATGTTGGCCTTACAAAAGGAACGTACTTGCAAGGATTTGGAACGAATCTTTAAAGAATACTAACCCTTACAAGCGATTGTATGCGGATGAGACAGATATAAAAAGACCCTTTGTGATTATTCACAAAGGGTCTTTTGCTTGTATAAATCATTCGGTACCGATGGCATTTTCTAATGCTCGTTGTACACCTAGGTATACAGATTTGGCTAATGTGTCGCCGAATAGGGAATAGGATCCTGCATCAGTTAATACATCGCCATTTGTATTGATAGTTAAGATGATGCCATCTGTAGCAGTTCCAGTAGCAGAGGTATTCGTTTCTTTTGCTAAATTGTGAACTATATGTGTATTATATTTGGGGAAGTCCTTGGTACTTTCTACCTTCCAATCTTGTAATGCTGCTGTTTTAGCCTCAGTAATCGTCATGATGGCCTTCACCATCGCACTATCTGTTAAGGCCTTGTTGGTGAATACGAGGATATTAATTGTGCCAGGGGTGTGGAATTCACCATCTTTTTCTTCATAACAATAACCTGTACCTGCACGATGGGCCGTTTTCTTATAACCACCAGTGACAATGGTTTCAACGATTGTATCACTTTCTTGTACCATTGTGTACGCATGAAGGGATGGTGTAGCAGAGGTTAACAGTGCAGTGCTAAAATGTACAGGCACATCGATATGCTCAAATTCTTGAGCTAAATAGTTTGCTACAGAGCCACCTGGTAAATCCTTTTCTGTTTCAATATGGTAGGTTAATTGTTGATTGCGTACACCTAATGTATGATGAAAGCCTCCATTTAGTTGACCGCTGCTCAAGGAATAATGAATGTCGTCAAAGAGTACGGTTACAGAGTTGCATTCTTTAGTGACATGACCGCCTGTTATTAATTCGTCTGGCGCTGTGTATGGATTATTAGACATATAGGACTCCCTAGTTTATCATTGTTAGATATAGAATATAAAGCTATAATAAAAGGTAATATTTTATTATCTTCATATAAGTTGTTTATAATACATAATATTTACATGTGAAATTATATCATATGTTTACCATAGATTTGAGTAAGTCACCTTAAGCATTGTGGGGGTATACATGTACGAATTCTTAGCAACCGCATCAGAGCTGTTATTTAACGATGCCAATGTATTGTTAAAATTAAGAGAATGGTTTTTTAGCCAAGCCGGCAATATTTTGCTTGCTCTTATTATATTTTTTGTAGGCCGCTATATTATTCGGTGGATTAAAACTCTTGCTGTTCGTTTATTATTAATCTGTCTTAATCAAGTTGGTATTCCTACAACATCCTTTGTAGCAGCTTTCGGTGCTTTTGGTTTAGGTATTGGCTTAGCATTACAAAATAATATGTCAAACTTGGCATCTGGATTATTGATTTTGATATTTAAACCATTTCGCGCTGGACACTATATTGAGGTTGGGGACATTACAGGTAGTGTTACATCTATACAGTTTATGAATACTATTGTTACTACAAGAGATCAAAAACGAGTGTATATACCAAACTCGATTCTTACATCTCAATCAGTAACGAATTATTCCTATATGACTGAACGAATGATTCCGTTTGTTTTTGATATTGGCTATAACAATGATCATCATGAAGCGATCAGAATTTTAAAGGACGTTTTTGCCAAGGATAAACGTATTCTAAATGCTAAATATATGGAGATTGGTATTTCTGAATTTGGTGATAACTCTGTGCGTATTTCTGCGTTTGCAGAAGTTAAAACTAGTCAGTTTCTTGAGGTTCGATATAGTATTATGTCCGATGTAAAAGATGCTTTTGATAAGCATGGTATAGATATTCCATATCCACAACGTGTTGTATATATACAACACGCAGATACTTCTACAGATGAAATTAAAGAAACTAAGAAAAAAGTAACTACCACGAATCAAGAAATCTGATAAATCATGAATTTACAAGTTAATAATATGTAGAAAGAGATTGATATGAGAGATTTAATAATGCATAGGTACTTAGTATGGCAACGTTTTATATTGGCGTTAGCTTTCATAGGTGCCATGCTCTTAGGTACTGTTGCTCATGGTGCTGCACCTACGCCACCATCTACCATTGGTGAAGCAGTAGTACTCATTGATGCAGATAATAAGGAAGTTTTATTCGCCAAGAATCCTGATAAATGGATGCATCCGGCAAGTACTACGAAAATGGTAACCTTATTAACAGCACTTGAGTTAAAAGGAACACAATTAGATGAGTTAGCAACGATTAGTCCCTATGCGACGAGCATGGAAGAATCTAATCTTGGCGTACAAGTAGGCGACCAAATCACCTTGGAAGGTGTTCTTGAAGGCATGATGGTAGCATCTGGTAATGATGCGGCCGTAGTGGTGGCAGAGAACGTAAGTGGGTCTGTAGAAAATTTTGCGAAGGATATGAATCGCGTAGCTGCTAAGGCGGGAGCTAAAAACAGCGTATTCCTCAACCCTCATGGATTGACCCAAATGGGTCATCATTCGACGGCACGAGATTTGGCTTTGATTGCAGCTTATGGGATGAAATATCAAATGTTCCGCGACAAGGTTGCTAATGATTACTATAAGGTGCCTTATCAAAACCGTGCGCCTGAAACGATTCGCACTACAAACCATTTTATCCGGAATAAATATCCTGGTGCTAATGGCTTAAAGACCGGATTTACAAATGCGGCTGGTGAGTGTTTAATCGCATCGGCTACGCGAAATGGGCACACTATGATTGTGGTGATGCTCAATGATGACAACCGTTGGAATGAGGCCGTTCAGTTCCTAGACTATGGCTTTAAATTACGCGGTGTCATTTAATATCATAACTATTTAGTTATACATACTATAAAAGGTCCTACCTTCTGGTGGGACCTTCATTGTAAGGGGGATATGTATGAGTTCATTTTTTGCTTTTTTAAAACGTATGCGCTTTATTAACCGTTGGAGCTTGATGCGCAATACGGAAACAGAAAATATTCAAGAGCACAGCCTTGAGGTAGCTATGGTAGCCCATAATTTGGCGGCTCTTAAAAATGAATATTTCGGTGGAAATTTAGATATTAACAAGGTGGCCGTCATTGCCATGTACCATGAGGTGAGTGAAATCTTTACAGGGGATATGCCGACGCCTATTAAATACTTTGATCCTAAGCTTCGTTCCTTGTATGGCGAGGTGGAAACCTTAGCGCAAGAAAAAATGCTAAGTACATTGCCGGAACGATTGCAATCCGTTTATAAACCGTATATTGTAGATGCTGAAACATTGCCTGAATGGCCAATTGTGAAAGCTGCCGATACCTTGTCCGCCTATATGAAATGCGTTAATGAATTACATGCGGGCAATGATGAATTTAAGGAGGCGCACGATACGATTTTGGCCAAGTTGAAAGCTCTAAATATGCCAGAGGTGGACATGTTCATCGAAGAATATGTACCGGCCTTGAGTGAATCCTTGGATAAACTTAATTACTATAAAATATAGTAGGTAGTATTAAGGTTTTGTAATATATTCCTGATTGCGTATCAATATCTTTTTACCGCGCCATGAGAAGGCTCGATGGCCGTGTTTTGCCTTAAACTCCTTATTGGTCATAGACTCTAATTCTTCAACATCCACATAAGGTTCGATAGATTGAAATTCAATAATGGGTGTTGTAGGTAAGTCCTTATTATGGGGGCATACTTCTTGGCATACATCACAACCGAATAACAAGGGTGATTTCCTGATGATGGCTTGTTCGTCATCGGTGAGATCGCCTTTTTTTTGCGTTAAATAGCTTTTACAGGTGGCGTAATTAAATTCATTGCCATCTAGACATTGACCTAAGCAGGATGTAATACACCGATTACAGCCCATACATGTATCGGTCATAGGCGTATTGGACTCGAATTCTAATGTGGTGAGCACAGTACCGATGACGATATAAGAACCCCAAGTTGGATTGATAAAGCATTTGTTTTTACCGTAGAATCCAAGACCTGCTAAATACGCCATATATCGATCAGCCAAGGGACTCGTATCGCAATGGATAGAGAATGATGCATCTGGGGCAGTCGTTTTAAGTTCATCTACGAGGCGTTGTAAATAGTCTGTCACAACTAGATGGTAATCAGTGGCCCACGTGTAACGGGATAGATTCGTAGGACCTTCATGTGGCACATGATAGGAAAATAGACAGACGATGGCGCTGTGTGGCATAAAGTCTGTTGTGCCCATCAATCGTTCGTCTATGTCGGCTGCTGTGAATGGACAGGGATTAGATTCATGCAAAATTTTGCGCGCCTCTATGGGGAGTGGCCATGACGTGGTGCCCACTACGGGTATATGTAATTGTTTGCAAACTTCTTGTAATTTTATATTGTTTGTCATAGATTTACGATGTAATAGTTGTTACAATTATATATATAAGCAAAAATAAAAGGTTTTATGGCAACATTGCTAATAGGAAATGGCTTAAGATAATGATTGTTTTTAGTATACCATTGTGAGGATAGATTATGTTAGCCTTTTTAAAAGTATTACAACCGAAGACGGTGGAAGAGGCCTATGAAATGGCCGTAAAAAATAAGACGGCACCTATGCTTGCGGGTGGGTGTTGGCTACGATTGGGTCGCCGTACATGGCCTGCAGTAATCGATATGGCAGGACTAGATTTACGATATGTTCGTGAAGAAGATAACGAATTTGTTATTGGTGCCATGGCGACACAAGGCGATGTAGAACGATTTGAACCATTACAACGCTTTTGTGGTGGTGCTGTAGTACGTGGTGTCAAAGAAATTCTAGGCGTCCAATTTAGAAATATGGCTACCATGGGCGGATCCGTGGCTAGTAAATTTGGGTTCTCTGATATTATTCCCGCCTTGTTAGCTGTTCATGCAGACATCGTAACCTATAAAGGTGGTCGTATGTCTATGAAGGATTATATGAATTATCGGGAACGCGATATTTTAGTTGAAATTCGCATCCCTAAACGCGAAGTGCCTGTTGCGGTTGAGGCGTTGCGCATTTCTCGTGGTGACTTTCCGTATTTAACCGGTTCTATTCGTCGTGATGATACGGCCTATGAAATCTATGTCGGGACTCGTCCTGGTGCGCCACAATTGGCTGAGAAAGCCAGTGCGTTGCTTTCAGAAAAAGGAGTAGATGCACTAGATGAGGCAGCACAGATTGCATCAGAGGAATTAGTGTATCAAAAAAATTCTCATGCATCGAAAGAATATCGCATAGAAATGGCTAAAGCCATGGTTCGTCGGCTAGTTAAGGAGGTGGCACAATAATGGAATTAGTATTGAATATTAATAATAAAAACGTAACTGTTAATGTGCCAACAGATGAAATGCTATTAACTACGTTGCGCAACTTAGGCTATTATAGCGTACGTTGTGGCTGTGATACGACAAACTGTGGCTTATGCACTGTTTGGGTAGATGATGAAATCACGCTATCCTGTGCATATCCTACATTTCGTGCGCCAGGTCATACAATTACAACTCTTGAAGGGCTGGAAGAAGATGCGTCTTTGCTAGCTGACTGCCTTGCATCTGAAGGGGCGGATCAATGTGGTTTCTGTACTACCGGTATGATGATGAGTGCCATCGCATTGAAGCGTAGAAATCCTAATGCCAGTGATGATGAAATTCGAGAATATTTGATTGGAAATCTCTGCCGCTGTACTGGCTATGAATCGCAACTTCGAGGCGTTCGTAAGTATCTACAAGGAGGTTTATAATGAAGCACGTTGGTAAGTCTTATGATAAAGTCGATGCCAAGGGGATATTGAGTGGTAAACCTTCCTATACAGGAGACTTTGTACCAAAAGGTGCCCTCATTATTAAGGTATTGCGTAGTCCTCATGCGCAGGCGAGAATTAAATCTATCGATACATCTAAAGCTAAACTAATCCCTGGTGTAGAGGCTATTTTTACCTATGAAGATGTACCTAATACACGGTTTACGCTAGCTGGTCAAACCTATCCAGAGCCATCTGCTTATGATGCGTTGATTCTTGACCCTGTAGTCCGCTATGTAGGCGATGAAGTGGCCCTCGTTGTGGCTAAAGATGAAGCTACTGCATTGAAGGCGATGCCTCTCATTAAGGTTGAATACGAGGTGCAAAAACCAGTGCTTGATTTACGCACGGCTATGGACCATGAAACAGTAGTTCATCCAGAAGATGATATTCTCAATCACATTCCAGTAGGACAAGACTATAAACGCAATATTTGTGTATCGTACCATAAACGTGTTGGCGATATTGAAGCAGAACTTGCGAAATGCGACTATGTTGTAGAAGGCACTTATTTTGACCAGGCAACGCGTCAATCCGCAATGGAACCATTCCAAAGCTTTGGTTATATCGATCATTTAGGACGTATTGTTATTGTAAGTTCTACGCAAATCGTGTTTCATGTACGTCGTCATATTGCACGGGCATTAGGTATTCCAGCCTCTAAGATTCGTGTTATTAAACCTCGTATTGGAGGTGGGTTTGGTTCAAAACAAACGGCTTGTACCGAATTGATGACAGCATTTGTAACCTGGAAATTACAAAAGCCATGTTATTTACTATATGATAGAACGGAAGCGCAAACTTGTTCTACTACACGTCATGCTCGTGAATGGTATATTCGCGTAGGTGCTACAAAGGATGGCATTATCCAAGTTATTGATATGGATTCTATTACTGATGCTGGGGCTCATGCAACCCACTGCTTTACTACGACTACAGCAGGGGAACACAAGTCCGTGCCATTGTATAACAAGGCAAAAGCGGTGCACTACGGCACGGAAGGTGTTTACATGAACCATACGCCGGGCGGTGCCTTCCGTGGCTATGGTGCTACAGAAGCTTTGTGGCCGTTGGAGTGTGCCGTTAACCGATTAGCAGATGAAATGGGAATCGACCCAGCTGAACTTCGTCAAAAGAATTTGATTGCTGCTGGTGAACGCAGCTTAGTATATGATCCTGATGAAATTATGGATTCTGGACTATTCCAAGAAACCGTAAATAAGGTTAAGGAAATGGCCCGTTGGGATGAACGTCCTCATAGTTGGGATATTGATGAGCGCTATCGCGGCGGTTTAGGTATGGCTCTTGCCTTGCAAGGGTCCGGTGTTGCTAATATCGATGTAGCATCTGTAGAAATTCGCCTTGGTGATGATGGTAACTATACATTGTATACGGGCTCTTCCGATATGGGCATGGGGGGGAATACAATTCTTACACAAATGGCTTGTGAAGCCCTTGGTTGCCCTATGGAATCTATGACGGTTATCGAATCTGATACGGATATCGTACCATTCGATCCAGGTTCATACGCATCGAGCACGACCTATGTAACGGGGACCGCGGCGAAGATGGCGGCTGAAGAATTGAGAGAAAAGATAATCCATAAATTAGCGCAATTTATGGATGTTACACCAGAAGATATTGATTTTGACGGCTTAGTAGGTACGACTAAGGACGGTACAAAGAAAATGTCCGTTCAGGAACTAGCACCTAAGCTATTAGTAGGAACTACATCCGAACAATTAACGGGGTTCGCAACATGGGGTAGTCATACATCTCCACCACCATTTATGGCTTCTATCGCTGAAGTTAAAGTAGATAAACAAACGGGACAAATTATACCGTTACATATGTATAATTGTGTAGACTGTGGTACCGTTGTGAATCCTAAACTAGCGCGTGTACAGGTTGAAGGTGGCGCAGTACAAGCTATTGGTATGGCTTTGTATGAAGATGTTAGATACTCTAGTAATGGTCGTTTAGAAACTAATAATTTTATGACCTATAAAATTCCTACACGTCAAGATATTGGTGAAATACATACAGCCTTTGTTGAATCATATGAGGAAAGTGGTGCATATGGTGTTAAATCCATCGGTGAAATTGTTATTAATACGGCTTTTCCCGCAATACAGCATGCTGTAAAAAATGCAGTTGGAGCGGATATTCGTACATTACCTATGACACCAGAGAAGGTATTTATGGGGATGGACGAGAAATATAAAGTATAACTATTTCTACATTCCTAAAGGGGGCCTCGTGCTATGACATCACAAACGCAGTACTGGAATCGTCTTATCCAACCTGGCATTGTCGCATTGGTTGGGGCTGGCGGCAAAACAACGGTCTTATCTAAGCTAGTCGAGTATGGTCGGTTGCAAGGACAACCTATCGTAGTGACGACTACAACACAGTTGTATGAATCACAAGTGGCTCAATATGAACCTATTTATACAAAGGATATCAACGATGTTGATGAATATTGTACAAAACGCATTCAACAAGGTTATTGTGGCGCCTGGTTTAATGGTATTACACGAACTAAGGTTGATGCTGTAGATTGTGAAAGCATAGATGGCCTTAGTGCGTTACATCCAAACTGGCAAATTGTTGTTGAAGCGGATGGAGCCAAAGAGAAATGGCTTAAGGCACCGAAGCAGACGGAACCTGTTATCCCAAGTCAAACAAAGACGACTATAGGAGTGGTGAACCTTCAAATGTTGGGAGCATCCCTTGATGAAGATCATGTACATAATTTAGAATTAGTTCAATCCATTGTACATCGCGAAGAAGGTGCCATTGTAACACCTCATATGCTTGCTCAAATCGTGCTTCATAAACAAGGGCTATTCCAATATAGTAAGGGCAAGAAAATCTTGTTCTGCACGGGTTATGACACGGTACAACATCGTATTATTGATGATTTCATAAGTTATGTGGTAGATAGTGATATCACGGCCATTGTGTTGGCTGATGGGTATAAGGCTAGTTGTGAAATTCGTCGTATTATTCAATGTCGCTAGGTAGCAAAATGGAATATAAGACAGGTGAAAGCGCTCCCTTAGGGGGCGCCCTTTCACGAGAAATACCTCGTATTGGCATTGTCCTGTTAGCAGCAGGTCAGTCTCGACGAATGGGAACAAATAAGCAATTACTTCCATGGCGAGGAAAGACAATTCTTGATGCTGTATGTCATGCATTACAAATTGGATGGAAACGAACTAATCCTTCCTGGAATTTAAAAACCTACTCAATGGTTGCCGTTACAGGTGGGGATCATGATATTGACCATATTGCTAGCAGTTATGGATTTTCCATTATTCATAACGAATGTTCTGATTTAGGTCAAGGCACATCCATCGTATTAGGCGTGAAATACTTGATGAATGAATTTGGCAGACGAGCTTTAGATGGTATTATTTGCTCTGTGTCTGATCAACCGTTACTGAACCCAATAGTTGTTGAACAACTCATCACTAGCTTTCAACAGCATAGAGATGAAACAAATAGAACAATCGTAGTACCTAAATATGGAGCAACTCAACACCCTGGCAATCCAGTTTTGTTTGGTGCCCATTGGTTTGAGGACTTGCAACACATCGAGGGTGACCAAGGTGGACGAACGATCATTCGTGGTGTGGGGCATAATTTTGTAGAATATGTAAATATTATTCCTGAATGGGGATTTGATATAGATACGCCAGAGGATTATAACGATTTGTTAAATCGTGAAAGTGAGGGTGTATGAAGCCTTTAATACTTGTGCGCGGAGGCGGCGATATCGCTTCCGGTGCAATTTATAGATTGAGACGTGCAGGGTACCCTGTAGTAGTTAATGAAATTGCTATACCTACTATGATTCGCAGAGAGGTGAGTTATGGTAATGCTGTTCACTGCGGTGAAATGATTCTTGAACGGTTGGTTGCACGTCATGTGTGTATTGATGAAGTTCAAGATACTTTATCACAAGGTGTGATTCCTGTTGTAACATCGTCCTATGAAGAGTTATTAGATCAACTGCATCCGGATGTTGTTGTAGATGCCATTTTGGCTAAAAAGAATGTAGGAACTACAAGATTAGATGCGCCCTTTGTTATTGGTGTAGGTCCTGGATTTAGCGCTGGCCGCGATGTGAATGTAGTCATCGAAACTATGCGTGGCCATAATTTAGGACGCTGCATTTATGATGGTGAAGCGGAACCGAATACGGGTATTCCTGGCAATGTGGGTGGTTATACCCATGAACGGGTGATTCATTCGCCAAAGGCAGGGGTATTTACAGCTAAACGTCATATTGGTGACGAGGTGCAAGCTAACGAAGTGATTGGTTATGTCGATGAAGAACCGGTGCGAGCTAAGATTACCGGTACGTTACGGGGCATTTTAAAAACGGGACTCATCGTTTCTGATCATTTTAAATTGGCTGATGTGGATGCTCGCTGTGAAGAATCGCATTGTTATAGTATTTCTGACAAATCCCTCGCTGTTGGTGGCGGTGTTTTAGAGGCTGTTACTGCATGGGACTATGAAAGGAATAAAGATGGAAAGCATTTATGATATTATGAAAGACCGATTACAGGTGACGGAGCCAACATTTTTGGTGACTATCCTATCGGGGCCTCGCCAAGGGGATAGAACTATCTATAATCAGGATGGGGATATATTATATGGTGACGCTATAGAAGGCTTTACACTCAATAGAGTTAAGCCGAATGCTTTATGTGTATTTGGTAGCACTGAATGCTTTGTTGAACCTGTTGAAAATGATCCATCTGTACTTGTCCTTGGGGCAGGCCATGTAAGCCGTGCCATTACGGATTTATTATTATTTATCGGATGTCGTGCTACGGTTGTTGATGATCGACCTGAATATGTGGTGCCTGAATTCTTTGATGAGCGTGTAACAAGAAAATGTTTGCCTTTGGATGATTTTAGAGACAAGTTACCTCTTGATGAATATAATGGATTTATTATCGTTACGAGAGCCCATGAATTCGATAACATATGCCTTGAACAATTGAGAGATCAATTGCCTACTTATATGGGGGTTATGGGTAGTCAACAACGCATTCATTATGCATTAGAAAATTTGAAAGCCAAAGGTTGGACGCAAGAGGAACTCGATATGATCTATGCTCCTATTGGCCTAGATTTAGGTGCTCAAACACCAGAGGAAATTGCTTTATCTATCGTCAGTGAGTACCTTGCTGTTGTACGAGGTAAACAAGGTCAGTTTTTACGCAGAAAGAGAGTTGTAAGTCATGAATCGTGAGTTTGTAGAATATTTGAGTCAACGCACAGATGAAACACTAGCAGTGGCAACAATTCTTCATACGGCTGGTTCTACGCCTCGTAAAGCAGGTACTTCGATGGTTGTATTCCCTGATGGGTCTATTTTTGGCACTATTGGCGGTGGCCGCGCAGAAAATGAAATACGCCTCAGTGCTATTGATTCTATGAAGAAGAAGGAGCAGCATCGACGTATTGAAGTAAAATTAAATGATGATGTAGCCGTAAAAGAAGGCATGGTCTGCGGTGGATGCATGGATGTGTGGATTAAAACGCAAAATGTATAACCCTGTTTTAAATTTACAGTGCTCATAAAATGCGATAAAATATAAGGTACAGCTAATGTAATGGCTGTACCTTATTATTTTGTATAAGGAGTTGCACATATGCATTTTGAAGCCCTCATACATACCTTTAGAATCCTTGATCTCATCGATATCTTGACGGTTGCTATCGGTATTTATTATATGTATAAACTCTTAAAGGATACACGCGCTGTAGCCTTGTTGAAAGGGTTATTATTTTTGGCTATTTTGAATGTTTTAAGCCATGTAATGAATCTGTATGTTATTAACTGGATTCTCCAACAAGGGATGACCGTTATCCTCTTTGCGTTACCTGTCGTGTTCCAACCGGAATTACGTCGTGCCCTAGAGCAACTTGGGCGTGGCCGTATTTTTAGTAAAGCACAGAATGTAAACGAAGAAGAAATGGACATGGCTATCAATGAAGTGATGGCTGCTGCACGCGTTATGTCTCGTGAACATACGGGGGCACTTATCGTTTTTGAACGTGAAGTAGGTCTCAATGATTTTGTTGATACAGGTATTTTAATTGATGCAGTATTGAGCCGTGAATTAATTAAAAACATTTTCGTTCCTAGTACGCCACTTCATGATGGGGCACTGATCATCCGAGATGGCCGTATTCGTGCAGCGGGGTGTTTGTTGCCACTAACTGAGGACCGTACATTGAGTACTGAACTTGGTACGCGTCACCGTGCAGCCATCGGATTATCTGAGCAAACAGATGCGGTCGTTGTTGTTGTCAGTGAGGAAACGGGGACAATTTCCTATACCTATGGCGGTCATATTTATCGTCATTTACCGGAAGATCAAATTAAAGAAGCGTTACGTACATTTATGGAACGCCCTCGTCAAACCATTACTGGTATGTGGAAATGGGGTGGCAAGAAATGATGATTCATTTGAAACGCAACTGGCCTGCAAAAATACTTTCATTATTGGCAGCCATCGTCATGTGGTTTTTTATTATGCGCGACCAAAATCCTGTAATGGAGGTTTCCTATACGGTGCCTGTACAGGTGCAAAATTTGGCAGCTAATTACATCATAGAGGATGCACCTCAATATGTACGCGTTACGCTTAGTGGGCCTCGCGATACGATTATTAACTTAAAGTCTGAAAACCTTAAGGCCTATATAGATGCGTCAGGGGTTTCAACGGGTCAAAATAATGTGACTATCCATTTCAATCCACCATCGGGGATGAACATAGTTGAGATTAAACCTGATACGGTAACGATTAATGTTGATGAATATGCATCGAAGAAATTACCTGTTGAAATTGTGCCAATCGGACAAATTCCGGATAATGTGGCCATGAAATCGGTTACTGTGATTCCGAAGGAAGTCACTGTATCCGGTCGTAAACAACAAGTAATGGCTGCCACACGGGTTGTCATGAAGGTTAATGTGGCTGGTCAAACTAAAAACTTTAGTGCTGTTGCTGATTTGGAAGCTTGGGATAATGCGGGCAATGTGCTCGATGTAAATATTAGCCCAACACAAGGCCAAGCACAGTATGAATTAAATTTACTTAGAAAAGATAAAGCCGTACCTATTTCGGCAATAACCGTAGGTCAAGTAGCGGATGGTTATGAAGTCAAAGGTATTACGATTAAGCCTGTACAAGTAACAATTACAGGCCGTGAAGAAATGGTGGATTCTGTTTCGGATCTTAAGACGGAATCTATTGATATAAGTAATGCTACGGCACCTATTGATGGTACCTATAATATAGTAATTCCTGATGGCCTTACTAGTAAGATGACTACGGTTCATGTAACAGTGGATATACAAAGAAAAGCATAGATATGATAAGAATAATAAATCTTCGCGTAGCCGTTACCGTAAAGGCTACGATTGAGGAAATAGTAGAAAAGAAATACCCTCAACTAAAGGGGCATATACAGAAAATTCATGTGGTGAGACGTGCCGTCGATGCTCGTAAGAAACCTAATATTGTATTTGTGTACACCCTTTTTGTAGAGGCTCAACATGAAGAAAAAATCATTAAGAAACTAGGTAAGCAAAAGGATGTTACCTTATTTACACCTGAGGATCCAGAACCGATTGCAATTGGCGACAGACCTTTAGCACATAGACCTGTTGTGATGGGCTTTGGCCCTGCAGGTATGATGGCGGCCTTTTACTTAGCCCGTGAAGGCTATCGCCCTATCGTGTTAGAACGGGGACAGGATGTAGATACTCGTGCGAAGGATGTAGAAACATTTTGGAAAACGGGAACCTTTAAACCTGAATCGAATGTTCAATTCGGTGAAGGTGGGGCCGGTACATTTTCTGATGGTAAATTGACTACGCGCGTCACACATCCGCGGTTGCATGAAATTTCAAAATACTTTGTAGAATTTGGGGCACCGGAAGAAATCTTATACAAGCATAAACCTCACGTAGGAACAGATAAATTGCGTCATATGGTAAAAGCCATGCGTGAGCGCATTATCGAATGGGGCGGCGAAGTCCGCTTTGGAGCTAAGGTAACCGATGTATTCGTTGACCAGGACCGTGTGGTCGGTATCGAGGTGAATGGTGCGGAACGTATTGATACGACTTTAGTTTTATCTGGTGTAGGTCATAGCGCGCGAGATACGTATGAAATGTTATTTAAACGCGGTATCGATATGATAGCTAAACCATTTGCTATCGGTGTTCGCATTGAACATCCTCAAGATGTCATCGATCAATCTCAGTACGGTGTGGATCCAAAGAGCCTAGGCTTAGGGGCTGCTGAGTATTCCTTGGTATATCATGATAAGGAATCGGGGCGTACGGCTTATAGCTTCTGTATGTGTCCTGGTGGACAGGTAGTAGCATCTGCATCCGAACCGGGCGGTGTTGTAACCAATGGTATGAGCTTGTATGCCCGTGACAGTGGCGTTGCAAATAGTGCTATTGTCGTAAACGTAGGCCCTGATGATTTTGGTACCCATCCTCTAGATGGCGTAGCATTTCAACGAGAATGGGAACGCAAGGCTTATAAATTGGGTGGTTCGAACTTTAATGCACCGGCTCAAACGGTAGGTTCTTTTTTAGGCCAGGCTGATGCGCCGTCTGTTGAAAGCAGTATACATAGTTATGAACCTCATATCGTAGATTGCGATTTGCACCAGTGTTTACCTGATTATGTATCGTCCGTTTTAGAACGGGCCTTACCGTATTGGGGACGCCGTATCAAAGGCTTTGATAACCCTGAAATCTGTATGACCGGCGTTGAAACGCGCACATCTTCTCCACTTCGTATGGGACGTGATGATAATCGCGTATCCACTACAGTCGGTGGTTTTTATCCGATGGGGGAAGGTGCAGGCTATGCGGGTGGCATCATGAGTGCCGCCTTGGATGGTGCAGAAACGGCGATTGCGTGCATGAGTATGTATGCAAAACCTAATGAATGATACTTTCACAAATAGATTTATACATTTACGTGCTATAGTGAAAGTCCAACCTGGATTTTATAAATTGTACAAACTCGTGTGATATAATACACACAACATAGATTGAAATACATTCGTTTGTAGACGGAGGAGAATATGGCTCGATTATTTGGTACTGATGGTGTACGTGGCGTTGTTAATGAATTTTTAACACCTGAATTGGCATACCATTTGGGGCGTGCAGCGGCAACACATTTTGGTAAAGAAAAAGAACATCCTACATTTTTAATTGGTAGAGATACGCGTATCTCTGGTTCCATGTTGGAATGCGCGTTGGCATCTGGCATCTGTTCTGTAGGCGGTAATGTAGTTATGGCGGGAGTCATTCCTACACCTGCTGTAGCTTACCTTGTAAAGCAACAAGGCTTTGATGCGGGCGCTGTTATTTCTGCATCTCATAACCCATTCCCAGATAATGGTATTAAATTCTTTGATGGTAGTGGTTTTAAATTACCAGATGAAGTAGAAGATCAATTAGAAGTATATGTACGTCAAAGTGCAGATAACGAATTACCTCGTCCTACAGGTGCTGGCATTGGTCGTGTAGAGTATAATGCAAATCTTGCACATCACTATGCTCACTTTGTTCGTCATACAATCGATACATCCCTTGAAGGTTTAACGATTGTCTATGATGGCGCGAATGGTGCCGCTTCTAGCGTAGGTCCTGAAATTTTGTCTGGTCTTGGTGCAAAGGTTATCAATATCAATGTCAATCCAGATGGTTTGAACATCAATCATCATTGCGGTTCTACCCATATCGAAGGCTTGCAAGTAGCTGTTCAACAACACCATGCTGATTTAGGCATTGCCAATGATGGTGATGCAGACCGTTGCTTGTTAGTAGACGAGAAAGGTCAAGTTCTCGATGGGGACCAAATCATGCTATTATGCGCTCTTAAATTGAAAGAAGAAGGTAAGCTCAAAGGCGATACCGTAGTTGGTACCGTTATGAGTAATATCGGCTTCCACAAAGCAGCTGAAGAACTCGGTATGAAAACCGTTTCTACTGCTGTTGGTGACCGCTATGTACTGGAATATATGCGTGAACACGACCTTTCCATTGGCGGTGAACAATCTGGTCACGTCATTTTCCTCGATCATAACACAACTGGTGATGGCATGTTGACTGCTGTTCAAGTAGCGGCTCTTGTAAAAGAAAAAGGCCAACCACTTTCTGAATTGGCTGGCATAATGACAAAATATCCACAAGTTCTTATAAACGTACGCGTTGCTACAAAGACTGGTTGGGAAGAAAACGATATCATCAAAGCTGCTATCGTAACAGCTGAAGGTGAACTTGGTGACGAAGGTCGCGTACTGGTACGTGCATCTGGTACAGAACCACTCATCCGCGTAATGGCTGAAGGTCCAGACCAAGAAGCACTACAAGCCTTATGCCAAGAAATTGCTGATATTATCGGTAGAGAACAAGGATTAGCTGAATAAAAACAGAGAATCTATTGCGAGAAATTAGTTCTACTGAGCTTAGTTTTATACTTTAGTAACTGTGGGTTTATTTTACAATTTCATAATAATGAATATCCCCTCCTATATATGGTCCTTTGCTCTGTTCTGTTCAAAGTTGTTGTAGAAATATATAGGAGGGGATTTGTGTTATGTGTAGTTTGGGTTTGTTGATTAATATGGTTAGATAGTTAGTATAATATATTAAAAAGCATTTTATAGATTGGAGAAAAGCTGTGAAAGATAAAATTAACTTCTCAAGATTAGAGAAGGAGATTGACTTGTTTAAAAATAATCTTGAGGGACTAGGTCTTGAAAGTAATCAATTGATATTGGTGATTAGTGTTGTTATACCTTATTTTGAACAATTAATTAAACTAGTTCAACCAGCTGATTTTACTGAATTGCAGCTAAATCAATTGAAAGGTATTATAGAAAAGATTAGCAATCATATTAATAATTGTAATGCATTATTTGTTTCAAATAATGAAACAGGTTTGAGTTTCTGGGATAAAGTAAATAGGGAACTTTCTGAAATTTTAAATCTATATAATACAAAGAGAAGTGATTTAGATGGTTTTCTGTCTTTAGCTATTGGTAATAGTATTACTGCTAATCAAAATAGACTTGATTGGGAAATACAGAATATCAAAAGAAGTATAAATAGTTATGAAACAAGTACAAATGAATCTATTGAGGCATTGAAAACTTTAGCAGAGGATATTACTGTTCCCAAATATGCAGAGGTATATATGGATGCAAAAGTTGAGTATGATAAAATGGCGAAATCATGGTTGAGGACTGGGGTGGGCGTGATTCTGGTGCTTGTAGGAATTATAATTTGGGTATTAAAATATGTTAGTATCCCGTCATATAGTACAGTTGACAATCCGTTTGTATTCATATTAACTAATTTTTCTTTGAGATTTACTTTGATTGGTATATTTTTGTATTTATTGTATTTTGTTAGTCATAAGTATAATGTTGCAAAACATAATGCTACCGTTTATGGCTCTAAAGCTGCTGCATTAAAAACTTTTTTAGCATTTATAAAAACTACATCTGATAATGAAGTCAAGAATGCTATGCTTATGGCTATTACAGATTTTATTTTTAAAGATAATAGTACAGGTTATCTAGAAAGTGATAAAGCTGTAGGTAATATTGACTCTAATTATACTGTGAAATTATTAAGTAAATTGATTGATAAAGCTAAATAGTTTTTTGTACAAATGTAATACACTTAACATTAACTTGGATTAATATTTTATTTATCAGCCACAACAAGTTTATATCCATTCAAGTGAATGTTTTCACCTGTTGTGTCTTCGTTAGTTAAGGATTTTACATAGCTATCACCAGTAAGTGTCCAAGTGGAATCTTTGCTGAGTTTCAGTGTAATTTCTTTTGCTGTATTGTCAGTGTTTATAGCGCCAACTAAACTAGATCCATTTGTCATGTCTAGCGCAATGGTGCTAATTGCATCGGCTACAATATTGCCGTTTAAGGCTTGGTTGGAGGCGCGAAGTGTAAGGTGACCGCCATTTTCACCGGTTTTGCCCCAACGGGAGTCGGCCGCTGCTTTCACTAGTGTTGTAGTATTGGGAGTAGAGATAGCATTGCTAGTAAGGTCTACCTCTGCAGTGGTGTTGTTCACATAGATGAAAGCGCCTGTAGCATGGGTGGTGAGTGAGTTGTTTTCTGCTTTGAGACGGGCAATACCACTTTCAGCATCACCAGAAAAGCTTTGGTATAGCATAAAACCATTGTCTTTGTAGCCTGTTACATTAGAGTTGGTAAGTGTGATGGAATTTTTGCCTTCTACGACACCAATTTCACTGTTTTTAGCTTCGCCCGTAATATAGTCAGCTGTGATATTACCAGTAGAGTAGATAATAGGGCTACCTTCGCCAGAGGTTGTTAATTTGGCAGCCTCTGCTGTAATGGTACCTTCGCCACGGTCTGTAGCTAATGTAGCAGAGTGAGCACCTTCGGTTGTAATAGTAAGATTTTTGCCGTTTACAGTGCCTTTATAAGTGGCATCTAAACCGCGGGAGGAATCGCTCTTTGTGTGAATGTTAGTATTTTCTACATTGATGACAGAACCTTCACCAGTGGCAAATACTGCATTCGAGCCATTGGAATTGGATGTAATATTGCTGCCTTTGATGTTGATTTGGCTACCGTCGGTACCGAGTATTACTGCGTTTTGACCACGGAAATTACTGTTGTCATCGCTGGTTGTGTTACCTGTTTTATCGAATACGCTGTTTTCGATGGTTACGACTGCTTTATCTTTGCCGATGAACGCATTTTGATCTGATGTTGTATTAGATATCAATTCATGCGCAATGACTTTATTTTCGGTTACTACCGTAGTACCTGTGAAAGTATTAGGATTAGCTTCAGCTTTTGGAACTGGCCCATTAGGTGCACTCATAGGTGGATTTCCAGCTGGTGGAACACTTGGTATTTCTTGCGCAAAGGTTGGAAGAAATGCCAATGTAGAAAGGGCGGCACCTAATACGGCAGGAAGTAACCAACGGCGTAATTTTCTATATGAGTGTTTATGTTTTAGAGATGTTGCCTTTATATGTGTTTTGTTATTTAGTGTATTCATTTTAATCTCTCCTGTTAGACAATAAATATGCATTATATAAATTTTGATAAATATGATTGTATAAAATTTTTATAATAAGTAGTATAATGATGGTGTATGAGTAATCTATGAAATCGTTTGGCTTTATGTACCCCTATGAAAATAAGCGTTATATCTCGTGTTTAATGCTTTCATAAGGTCTAGATTCTTTACATTCATTACATCGATTTAGTATAATATAATTTAGTATGATTACAATTGTACTAGTTCTGCCACATATTAGTGAAAGGAGTTCCAAATTCGTAAAGGCGAATAGCGCAAGTACCCGCGAAGGCAGTCGTTAGGGTAGACG
>OGFI01000309.1_pt1 | contig 42249 bp, 36 predicted proteins | sample 1570901 | NCBI WGS metagenome assembly OGFI01 (sample SAMEA2582018, study PRJEB24529) | metagenome | biome: Human gut stool | place: China | collected 2011 | reverse complement strand
AAAATGCCGTGCATGCCGTCATGATGCTTGAGCCCGAAAAGCGCTTTATCAGACTCTCTATCTCAGAAAAAAGCGGCAAGCTTTTGATTTCTGTTGAAAATCCTTATGCCGTAAGGCCTAAGCTCATAAACGATATGCCTGTTGCAACAGAAAGAGGGCATGGACTTGGCACAAGAAGCATCCGGCAGACTTCTGAAAGACTTGGTGGCAAATGCCAGTACAGTGTGACCGATACACTGTTTATTGTAAGAGTGATAATTTAGTTTATTAAAACAGCCGGTGCATAACGCACCGGCTGTTTTGGTCCTCATATTACAATATATAATTCAAATCACAATTAGAAATCTGTGAGGTTTGCAGCTCTCTTCTCAAGGAATGCTCCCATTCCCTCTTTCTTGTCGTTTGTATCATTTACAACACCAAAGAGGTTTGCTTCCATCTCAACAGCGTTCTTGATATCCATATCATATCCGTTGTTGATAGCAGCCTTTGCAACTGCGATTGCGTAGCTTCCCTTAGAGATGATCTTTGCAGCCATAGCCTTAGCTGTTGGCATAAGCTCCTCTTTTGCTACTACCTTATTAACGAGACCGATGCGGTATGCTTCTGCAGCGTCTACATTGTCGCATGTGAAGATCATTTCCTTAGCACGTCCCATTCCTACTAAACGAGCAAGTCTCTGTGTACCGCCAAAGCCAGGGATGATTCCAAGTCCTGTCTCAGGCTGTCCGAAAATTGCGTTCTCAGAAGCGATTCTGATATCACATGCCATAGAAATCTCGCATCCTCCACCGAGTGCGAATCCATTGACAGCTGCGATTGTTACCTGACGCATATTCATGAGCTTGAAGAATGGCTCTGAAGCCTTGATTCCGAATGCTCTTGCCTGTGGTGCTGTGAAATTAACCATCTCTGAGATGTCTGCTCCTGCTACGAATGACTTGAACTCGTTGCCCTTCTTGTCAGGACCACCTGTAAGGATAAGCACCTTAACATCGTCTCTTGCCTCGATCTCTGTTAATGCTACATTTAACTCGTCAAGAGTCTCACTGTTTAATGCATTAAGAGCAGCCGGTCTTGAAATTGCAAGTACTGCAATCTGATCTGCTACGTCAAGTGTTAAATTTTTGAACTCGCTCATTGTATAAATCCTCCTTAAAAAACCTATGTATAACCGACATTTCTGTCGTAATTTATAAAAAAATAGTAACACTTTGACAAATTTTTGTCAATGTCTGAATGACCTTTTTCAATAATATTTACCGTTTAATTTAATACACAAAATTTAAGGAGACAGTCTGCTTAATGCAAACTGCCTCCCGCCTTAGAAATAATATAATCAAATTATTTAATTAAATTAAATCAAAACTCAAATTACATAAGTCCATGTGTCCTGTTGTAAGCATTGCAGATCATATTTGAGTTCTTGATAAGGATATGCATAGCAATGAATGGTCCGATTCCACAGATAAGTGTACCAAATATGCACCACATCAAAACAGTGGTTCCATTCTCCTGAATGCCAAGTCCGTATCTGCCTGCATTATTTGCCAGTCTGTTGCCCAGCTTATAGTACCAGTACCATGCATAAATACCGCATGTAATCATTGAAAGCAGGATAAATGCTACGAGACCTGATGTATTCTCGCCATCTCCATCACATGCTACATTGACATCATGAGCCATCTTGTAGATGAAATAATATCCATAAATACCACATGTAATAATAGACAGGATGATGTATGAGGCAAGACCTCTGTCATCCTTTAATCTTTCTCCCCTGTATGGTGGAGGAGTCTGACCACCATTGTTCTGGTAGCCTGTATTGTACTGTCCGGCTCCGTTGTTCTGGTAGCCTCCATTGTACTGTCCACCTGCATTCTGCTGGTTTGCACTGTTTCCTGTGAAGGACTGCTTTACCTCATCAAATGCACTTCCAAGCTCCTGCTCTGCTGCATTGAATGCCTCTCCGGCTTTGTTTACAAAATCCTGTGCCTTTGAAACAGGCGCTCCACAGAATGGGCAGAATTTTGTTGAATCAGGAATTTCTTTTCCACATTTCTCACAAAACATCTTCGTTCTCCTTTTCTATTTACTGTTTATTACACGGATGATACGAAACAGGATGTTGTTTTGCGGCTCAAAAACCACGACATCATCGCCTGACCATATCAATCTGCATATATAAACTATAGCAAACATAATTATAATTGTAAATATAATTATTTTATAAATTTTAATATTTATTTTAGATTTACACAAAAGCACTATTACTGTAATAGGCACAAGCCAAAAAAGCGGATGATATGCAAATGCCTTTGCCATATCCAGCTGTAAAAATGCAAGCCATGCCCTCGACATGCCACAGCCTGCACATGATATTCCTGTGATAAACTTAATTGGGCATGTGATGCCTATTGACTCCATAGCCATGTAAAGTACCACTACGGCTGTGACAGCACATATGAGCTCTTTTCTTTTCTTTTTTTGTTTATTGTCCATATAAATGTTATCTCAAAAAGTACGCACTGTAAGGCGGAAGCTCAAGGCCACCGTTTAATGTAACCTGTTTTCCTGTTATCAGGTCTGTTGCTTCGCCCTTTCCCATATCAAAGCCTGCGAAAAACGGCTGGTCAGCAGCATTGATGCACACGAATACCTTTTCGCCCTCACATTCTCGACCGAAAACACACTGTCCGTTTGTGAGCACTACCGAATAGAAATTACCGTAGCATAGTGCCTTTGACTCCTTCTTTGCTTTTGCAAGCTTTGAAATCCACTCAGTCAGCTCATTGTACTGCGGTGCTTCAAAGCATGCTCTAAGTGCCGGGTCACCATCCTCTTTTTTTGCTTTCTCGCCCCACTCACTACCATAGTACACGCAAGGGATGCCCGGCATGCCAAACGCAAGTGCATAGATTAGTGGCAGATGCTTTTCATTTGTCAGTATGCTTGCCACTCTTGTCACATCATGATTATCCACGAATGACAACAGGTGCTTACCCTTGTAAAGCGTCCACTGCTCCGGTCCGAACTGTCTGAGAAGCGAATGATTTATCTCAAACATATTCATGGAATTAAAGCTCGAGTACAGACCCTTATAGCACTCATAGTTCGTTACCGAGTGAAGCATCGCATCATTCATAATCTGGTTGTAGTCACCATGCAGTGTCTCTCCCACCAAGAAGAAATCCGGCTTTAGTGAGTCGCAGAACTCCCTTAGTCTTCTGAGGAAATCATGGTCGAGGCAGTATGCCACATCAAGTCTCAGACCGTCTATATCAAACTCGTCTACCCAGCCCTTTATCGCTGAAAAGATATGCTGTATTACATCCTCATTTCTCAGATTAAGCTTGACCAGGTCGTAATTGCCTTCCCATCCCTCGTACCACAATCCATCATTATAGTTTGAGTTGCCGTCAAAGGCTATACGGCCAAACCAGTTTACATATGGTGAGCTTTCTCTGTTTTTAAGCACATCCTGGAACGCCCAGAAGCCTCTTCCCACATGATTGAACACACCATCCAGCACTACCTTTATGCCGTCCTTGTGCAGATTGTCACAGACCTGTGCGAAGTCCTCGTTTGTGCCAAGCCTTGTGTCTATTTTTGTATAATCCCTTGTATTATATCCGTGTGTATCAGATTCAAACACCGGTGAAAAATAGATTGCATCTGCCCCAAGCTTTTTGATATGAGGTATCCAGTCATTCACTTTCAAAATTCTGTGCTCCAAAACACCATCATTCTCAAATGGTGCTCCACAGAAGCCTAACGGATAAATCTGATAAAATACACTTTCATATGCCCACATTATTTTGCCCTCCTTGATAGTTGTGTAGTGGTTTTGTACCTATTATCTGTTATCTATTATACACAATTATACACTTATATGCCACAGTTTTTTGTTACTTTTTACCTAAATATAATATAATGATTAAAGGGTCAAAAAGTATTTTGCCCCTCATTTATGATTACGCCTTCTAATAAAAATTTCTGTAGATAACGCACGCAATTACCACATGAATAAAGAAAATAAGAGGCATCCCCTTTACAAAATACCAGTGCTTTGTCTTGTGCCTGAAGGCATACATCCCTGCCCATGTGCCAGCGCTTCCGCCCAGCAGACTGAGTCCAAATAATGTCTTCTCAGGGATTCGCCATGCGTGTGCCTTAGCCTTATACTTGTCAATTCCCATGGCAGCAAAGCCTGCTATATTCATAAGAAGCAGATAAATCAGAAAAATTTTCATATAAATGATTCTCCTACATAATATACGTTTTCTTACGAAATATGCACTACCGCATATTTCTGTACTGAATAGTTACAATATATAATCATATATTAATAAGTCCACAAAAAACAAATAGCCCGGCCATTAAAGGCCGGGCCGTAAATTATTAATTCTTAGCTTTTTTAGAACCCTTAGCCGGTGCAGCCGCCTGCTTTTTGATGGCGCTCTTGCCCAGATAAAGCTTCATCACATACCACAGCTCTGTAGCGATGCAGATTGAAGAATATGTTCCGCAAAGCACACCTACCATGAGTGGTAATGAGAACTCTCTGATTGATGTATGACCAAAGATAAAGAGTAACAATACCATAACAAATGTAGTAAGCGAAGTATTGATGCTTCGTGAAAGTGTCTGTGTAAGGGACTCGTTTGCTATATCAGCAAGCTCATCTGCTGAGTATTTCTTGATACCGTGAAGGTTCTCACGGATACGATCAAAGATAACGATTGTATCGTTGACTGAGTAACCTACGATTGTAAGTATACATGCGATAAACGTACTGCCGACTGAGATTCTGATAAGTGCATATGCTGTGACAACAACAAGTACATCATGTACCAGCGCAAGGATAGCACTTGAAGCAAATCTGATATCCTTAAATCTGAACCAGATATATAACAGCATGAAAATACATGAAATAATAACAGCCTTTACAGCGTTTGTTCTCATCTCTCCACTGATTGTTGAGCTGATACTCTGAGTCTCTATAGTTGATGCATCAACCTTGAAATCCTTCTCAAGAAGAGCTGCGAGATCCTGTCTCTCATCGAGTGAGAGTGTACGTGTCTTTAATGTGACATCATGGCTGCCCTGGACTGTAGTAACCTGTACTGCGCTGTTGCCAAGGAGCTTTGATACTGAAGGCACGATGTCCTTCTCAACCTCTGCAGCTGTATAATCCTTGCCAAAGTCTGCAGTGGTTGATGTACCACCTACGAACTCAAGGCTGTAGTTTAATGCATTGCCGCTTGTAGCACCGAAATAAATCATGCCGCCGATACCTGCAAGTATAACTACACCTGAGATAACAAAGTATTTAACTCTGTTCTGTACAAATCTGATGACCTTTCTCTTCTTTGCCTTGCCGTAGAACTTCTCAGCTCTGACACCGACACCGTAAAATGCTCTTGTAAGGTATTTTGCAATAAAAAGAGCTGTAAACAGTGACAGAATAATTGAAATCATAAGTGTGTATGCAAAGCCCTTTACTGTACCTGAACCGAGCACCATAAGCACGAGGGCTGCAATAAATGTGGTAACCTGTCCATCGAGAATGGCTGAAAGAGCCTTCTTGTAGCCCTCATTTACTGCAGCAAGCACTGATTTGCCACCTGCGATTTCCTCACGGATACGGGCAAATACGATAACGTTTGCATCTACTGCCATACCGATACCAAGGATGATACCCGCGATACCCGGCAGTGTAAGTGTAATCTCAAACCAGTAAATAAACAGTACTGTAAGCATTGAGTAAAGTGCAAGTCCGATAGATGCAACAACACCGAGTATACCGTAGAGTACAATCATGAATACCATGATTAAGATAATTCCGATGATTGCAGCCTTTACTGCATTTGTGAGGGCTGTTCCACCGAGCTGTGCACCAACGACATTTGACTCTAACTCCTCGAGCTGGAGGTTGATGGCTCCAACACGGATAAATGTTGCAAGGCTTGTTGCCTCATCAAAATCCTTCATTCCGTTGATTACGCAGTTACCGTCTGAGATAACAGCGCTTACTGTAGGAACACTGATGAAATGATCATCATAGTAGATACCGATTGACTGTCCGGCATCCTTAGCCTTCTTGGTGGCATCTGCCCATGTATCAATAGCTTCATCCTTGAGCTTTAATGAAACAACAGGCTCCTTTGTTGATGTAGATGATGACTGGTCATACTGGGCGCTTGCATCCTTTACATCATTACCATCGAGTATGACTGAGCCATTGGCCTTTAGTGTATCAATATCATAGTTGAGCTTGTAGCCTCCCTCAACCGATGTGTCCCGTGTGTAGTTGGCATTTCCATTACTGTCGTACTGGGCGATGAAGTACAGTGATCCCGGGCTTCCGAGGTCCTCAAGTACCTTGTTAGGATCGTCAACACCTGGAATCTCAACTGTGATACGGTCATCACCGCTCTTGTATACAGAGTACTCTGTTGTGTAGCTTTCTGCACGCTCCTCGAGCTTTGCGATAGTATCGCTTACGTCCTTGTCTGAAGGATTCTTGTCCTTGATATGGTAGGTGATTGAAACACCACCTGAGAGGTCGAGACCAAGCTTGATATTCTGATAATCCTTATCCTTGGTGCTCTCACCATTAGCAGTAGCCTCCTGCTTTTGCTTTGTGTCGGTGATTACTGCTGGGGAATACCAGCCCAGCAAGCCGATACAAATGACTGCCACAAGGATAATCACCCAACTCTTTCCTTTTTTCATTTTCTTATACCTTCCTGTCATTTTGCTACCATCCATATAGGTATACAGATGGCAAATATATTCGCACACGGGTCACAAATACCGCTATCCGTTTCCCGTGACAAATTCAAATTATTGTGCATCATCTGCCATATCAGCCTCTGCTGCCTTAATCATGATAGCACACTCTATACGCTTCTTCTGCAGCTCACAGCCTAAATCATAGGCATCAGTGATTGTGCCGTGGAAGTTGTATGAGTTGGCGGCACAGCCACCGCTGCAATAGAATCTGGCAAAACAGTTGCGACATTTTTCCTTGGCATAAACATTACAGCACTTAAACTCATCCTGGATGTCAGTGGCCTTGATGCCATCCCAGACATTACCCATAAGGAAGTCCTCATTGCCCACAAACTGGTGGCATGGATATAAATCTCCCCATGGAGTCACTGCCAGGTACTCTGTTCCTGAGCCACAGCCGGAAAGACGCTTATATACACAAGGTCCTCCCTCTAAATCTATCATAAAATGGAAGAAATTGAAGCCGTTTCCTGCCTTGTTTCTCTTTACCATCTCTGCTGCAAGTCTGTCGTACTCATCAAAGAGCACCGGTAAATCAGACTCCTTAAGCGCATACTCATCTGTAGGCTGTGCCACAACAGGCTCAACCGAAATCTGCTTGAAGCCTAAATCAGCCAGATGAAGCACATCCTTTGAAAAATCAGTATTGAAATGTGTGTATGTACCTCTCACATAGTACTTGTCCTGATGTCTGCTCTCTGCAAACTTCTGGAATTTCGGAACAATAAGGTCATAGCTGCCGGCACCCTTTCTGAAAGGTCTCATGCGGTCATGAACCTCCTTGCGTCCGTCGATACTAAGGACTACATTATCCATCTCCTTGTTGGCGAACTCCATAATCTCGTCATTTAAGAGCACTCCGTTTGTAGTGAGTGTAAACCTGAAATGCTTGTCATGAAGCTTCTCCTGCTCTCTTCCATATGCCACAAGCTGCTTCACCACATCCCAGTTCATGAGAGGCTCTCCTCCAAAGAAGTCTACCTCTAAGTTTCTTCTGCTGCCTGAATTGGCAATCAGGAAATCAAGTGCCTGTTTTCCTGTCTCGTAGCTCATGAGAGCTCGTCTGCCGTGATACTCGCCCTCCTCTGCAAAACAATATCTGCAGGCGAGGTTGCAGTCGTGTGCTATGTGAAGGCAGAGAGCCTTTACAACCGTCTGGCGCTTCTTGAAATCTATGATACGCTCTTTGTATGTATCCTCTGTGAAGAGCTCTTCATTATCCTTAAGCTCATTTACCTCCTGTATTGCTTCTTCTATCTCCGTCTGTGGATACCTGTCCACAAGCTTTTCAATAATCTCCTTAGCTGAGTTGTCCTCAAACAGCTCAATAACGTCATATGTGACATCATCCACCACATGGATTGCGCCACTGTTGACATCTAAGACAATATTATAGCCGTTGTTCTTGTACTGATGAACCACTACAATATTCCTCTCTTTCTATACACATTTTAAAATTACACTGCGAAAAGAGTGTGCACCTATCAGCGCACACTCTTTAAATCCGCTTCACCTATGACTATTTGTACTGCTCACAAGTCTGGTTTCCAACTGTACAAGATGTCTTGCAAGCTGACTGGCATGATGTCTGGCACTCGCCACATCCGCCCTTTTTAACTGTGTTCTGTAATTTTCTTGTATTTAATGTCTTTACGTGTTTCATTTTTATCTCCTTTTCATTTAACGATGTCTGATTGACACATCATATTTGCTTTCAACATTATATCACAGCATTATCAATATGAAAAGTCCTTTTTTTAGCGAAAAACAAGCGCTGAAAACATTACCAGAAGTAGTATTATCAAAAGCTCAAATATATTTTTGGATTCGCCTATATCTATGACCACAGTTGCTATCACATACGTTACCCAGTATGCCACAACCGTCACTCTGATAAATCGCCTGCGGTGAAAGCAGCATTTGAGCAAAAATCCGCACACAAGCCCCACCAATATATTGACCGCCATGGCAAGTGCAAACTGTATCCACTCTGCCATGTCGACAAAGCACTGTACTATAGAAAGTATGATAAGGCACAAAAGCGCCGTAAGATGCATGATACATATTGTTATCACAGGACCTTTGATTTTTCTCCACATAAAAACGCCCTCCACACATCATATATATGTGCAAAGGGCGATAATTATTCATGTATGAAATTCATTCGTGATTACAGCTCACAATTATTAACTGTTCTAGGGAATGGGATAACGTCACGGATATTGCCCATGCCGGTAAGATACATTACGCATCTCTCAAAGCCCAGTCCAAAGCCTGCGTGTCTTGCAGAGCCGTATTTTCTTAAGTCAAGGTAGAACTTGTAGTCATCCTCTGAAAGTCCAAGCTCATTTATTCTGGCAAGGAGCTTGTCGTAGTCATCCTCTCTCTGGCTTCCACCGATGATTTCTCCGATTCCCGGCACGAGACAGTCAACTGCTGCAACGGTCTTTCCGTCATCATTGAGCTTCATGTAGAAGGCCTTTATCTCCTTCGGATAATCTGTGACAAATACAGGGCGCTTATAAATCTGCTCTGTAAGGTATCTCTCATGCTCTGTCTGTAAATCACAGCCCCATGATACCTTGTAATCAAACTTGTCATTGTGCTTTGAAAGGATGTCGATAGCCTCTGTGTATGTCACACGTGCAAAATCATTTTCCACAACATTTCTTAATCTGTCAAGCAGCCCCTTGTCCACGAAATTGTTGAAAAATGCCATCTCCTCAGGTGCATTCTCAAGCACATAGTTGATAACATACTTGAGCATGCTCTCTGCAAGCATCATATCATCCTCAAGGTCTGCAAAAGCAATCTCAGGCTCAATCATCCAGAACTCTGCCGCATGACGTGTGGTGTTTGAATTCTCCGCACGGAAGGTAGGTCCGAAGGTGTAGATATTCTTGAATGCCATAGCATATGTCTCGCCGTTTAACTGTCCTGAAACAGTAAGGTTGGTAGGCTTATTAAAGAAATCCTTTGAGAAATCCACCTTTCCTTCCTCTGTCATAGGGAGATTGTTCAAATCAAGTGTGGTCACCTGGAACATCTCTCCTGCACCCTCACAGTCACTTCCTGTAATAAGTGGTGTGTGCACGTACACAAAATCCCTCTCCTGGAAGAATTTGTGAATAGCATATGCGCAGAGTGAGCGCACTCTGAAAACTGCCTCAAATGTATTGGTACGAGGTCTTAAGTGTGAGATTGTACGAAGATACTCAAATGTATGTCTCTTCTTCTGCAGAGGATAATCCGGTGTGGATGCACCCTCAACAGTCACATCAGTGGCCTGAATCTCAAATGGCTGCTTTGCATCAGGAGTAAGCACAAGTGTACCCCTTACGATAATTGCAGCTCCGACATTGATCTTGCCAACCTCATCATAGTTGTCTAAGCCATTTCCGTATACAACCTGGATTGGCTCAAAAAATGTACCGTCGTTTACCACGATAAATCCAAAATTCTTTGAATTACGGTTGCTTCTGACCCATCCTCCGATAGTCACCTCTTTGTCAGCGAATTTGTCCTTGTTGCGGAAAATCTCGCGTATGTTTGTAAGTTCCATTATCTAATCCTCCATTTAAGCTGCCTGCGCATCACCACAGGCAGCATATTTATCGTTATTATTCGGCATCCGCGCTGCCACTTGAAGTATCCGGCGCTGCACTGCCATCCTCAAATGTCACATTTGCTTTCTCTGTGACTGTATCGATAGCCTTGTTTACAAGGTACTGGTTCTTAAGGTATGTCTTTCCCTCATCCTTGTGTCCGCTTCCAAAATACTTGTATACCTCAGAAGCCTTGCTGAACTGACCATTGCTGGCTGATACGATGTAATCCACATAGCTGTTGAAGGCATCATCATCCATCTTGATATTTTCCTTCTCAGCGATAAGTCCAAAGATGAACTCTGTCTTTATCTGGTCTGTCAGATTCTCCTTCCACTTCTCTGTGGCCTGATCCACTGTCATGTTGTAGTTGGACTTTAAATATTTCTTAAGTGTCTGTCCATCCTTGACATTTTCCTTGGTAAATGAAGCAATATACTCATTGAGTCTGGCCTGTAAATACTCATCAGGAATCTCAACTGTGCTGTTGTCAATCATGTAGCTCTTTATCTTGTCCACCTCAGCGCTGTAGAGCTGCTGCTTCAAATCCTTCTCAATCTGTGTGCTAAGCTGGGCATTTGTTGTCACCCCGGCCTTTCCAAACACTGTGTTGACCTGCTCGTCTGTCATATCAGCAAGTGCAACAGGATCTGCTGAGTAAATGCCCTTTACTGTATACTCAAATGTAACTGTCTGTCCGTTTAGGTCATCTTTGCCATAATCCTCAGGGAATGTCACGTCACCCTTAACCTTGTCGCCCACCTTCGCGCCGATTAAAGGCTTTGTAAATCCATCGATAAAGGATGAACCGCCGACCTGGCTGTTATTTGTCACATCAAGCATCACATCTGTAGCTGAGCCACCATCAAATGCTGTGCCATCCTTATATCCTGTGTAGTCGACCTTGACATAATCGCCATCTGCAACTGTATCACGGTCTGTGACCTGCTTGTACGCATCTGCGCCGTACGACTGAAGTACATTGGTCAGATATGTCTGCTTTGCCGCATCGTTTATCTCATAATCGTTTGAGACTGTGATTGCAACACCTGAATAGTCTGCAAGCTTTGTAACCTGCTTTGCGTAGTCTATGTCAAACTGTCCGCTTCGCATCGTCTCGCTGCCGGCCTCAGTGCCTGCCTCTGTTGCGCTCTTTGAGCCACCCTTTTTGCTCTTGCCGCTTATCACAACAGCAAGCGCAATAATCACCACGATAAGTGCAATCACAATCACTGCTATGACTGCCTTCTTACCTGTATTCTTCTTCTCACTCATTGGAATCCTCCTGAAATCTGTAAGTCATGTTATTTATATGTATAATGCCCTGCCACGGCAAAAAAGCATCCGCAAAACACTATACCTGTCTACAATATCACATATCAGGTTAAATTACAACGAGTGAAAATTTCTTTATCTTTGCAAACACCGGAGGAGTATGCATCCTAAGCCCTACTGTCACCCTGGCATTCTTTTGCAGCCTTACCGGCTTAAGCAGATGTGTCACAAACCTGACATCAGCCGGGAAAATGTCGCTTGTATATGTATGAACGCCGCTTTCATCCTCCACATCCATAAACAGCTCAACCTCGACACCTGTTGTATTGGTTCCCCTATAGTCAACCGCTGCTATATACTCACCGGTATATTCAATATCCACCGTCTGGCTTATCGAATAGTCAAAATTGGCATCCGAAGAGATAAACACTCCATCCTTCCCAAGTGTATACTGTCTTTCTTCAAGGCTTGTCTCAATCTGCCAATTATTAAATCCATCCTTAAATTCAGGATTTGAGATTAGATTTCCATGAATCATAAGAAGCTTCATGAAATCCTCCACCTCCGGTGTTTCTTCATACTCATAAAGTGATTCAATATACTTATCAAGCTCTTTAATCGGCGGATTTTTCGGATCAAAGTCCCTGATTGCATCCCAGCCCGGCAAAGCCCTGCCATGCTCGTCAAACATACCCATATTCTCAAACCAGGTTCCCATGCCTTTACCAGGTACACCGACAGGCTCCCAGTAGTATACACCGGTCTTTCCGGTATCCTTTGACACCTCTGCTGCTATCTGCATGATTATTTCAAGAGACTTCTTCTGCTCTGCGCTGCCTGCATCAAGCCCTGCTGTCTCCATGAGTTCCTTCGAGATATGCTCTCCATTGCAATGCCTCCACGGATGAGCTGTCTCCACAATATAAACCGGCAGATTATATAATTTTATGAGCCTGCTCATAGTATCCTTCAAATCCATGAAGGTACCATGCCAGAACGAATAAAACGAAAGACCAATCGCGTCAATCGGCAGCATGCCGGCATTAAACATCGAATCAAACCATGGCATCAGACAGTTATATCTGCCTCCCTGATCCAGATGAATCATGACCTTTGTCTCCGGAAGCAGTTCCCTGACAGCTCTGATTCCCTCATTTACCAGCGCAGCCAGCTGCCTGTACTGTGGCACTGCACCATCCGGAAACAGCATTCCACTCCTTATTTCATTGCCAATCTGGACCATATCCGGCGCACAATCCATGATTTTTAATCTGTATAGCACATCATATGTGTACTTGTGCACTGCCTCCTTCAGCTCATCAAAGCTTAAATTCTTCCACGCATCAGGCTTATTCTGCTGTCCCGGATCTGCCCAGTAATCTGAATAATGAAAATCAAGCAGAAAATGCATTTTGTATTTTTTAATGACATGAGCCATCTCGAGAACATATGTAAGACTGCAATACCCCTTAGACTCCGGCACCTTATCAGGCTCATTCCATATGCGCAGACGGACTGAATTTACATTATTCAGCTTTAAAAAATCAAATACCCTGCACACATGACCTTCTTTATCCATTATTTGTATATTGTTATCAACCATCATAGGGATTGATGAAATATCCACTCCCTTTAAGAAATTGCAATCCTTTTTCTGCTTGTGCTGCTGCTTAAGCTGATACATCTTTGTGTCAGCACTTACGAGATAATCATCAAAGCTTTTACCACTGCCCGGCTTCGTATATATGATGCCGTGACTGATAAACAGGCTGTGCTGCTCCATGATATCATACACGCGCTCTATATACTTCTCAGCGGTGTCATGGCTGTCACCCGGAATAAATACGATAAATTCATCTCCACCGAATCTGTATACCATACTATCCTTAGGCTTTTGTTCTTCAAGCACTCTTGCCACAGTCTTTAAAAGCTCATCCCCGTACTGGTGTCCGTAGGTATCATTTATGTCCTTGAAATCATCCACATCGAGAAATACTATGGTGCAGCCGACATTTTGAGCTTCAAGCTCAGCAAACATAGGAATGACCATCTCATTGCATGCCACACGATTGTATAGGCCTGTGAGCGCATCATGGTTGTAGAGATTCTTAAGCTCATTATTTGTATTCTCAAGTACCTTTTGCTTAAAAAGATTCTCAAGCCTCTTGAGCAGGGCAGACTGTATATCAAACTGCTCAGGATGGTCGTACAAAAACTCAGGATTCCTGAGTATTACATAGCCCACTATCTCGTCCCTGAAATGCAGCGAGCAATACATATAGCAGGTGTTTTTATCTACACTCTGCATGTACTGCATAAGGTCATTTACACTCTTAAACTCAAGCTTTCCATTGTCCTTGTCATCCGCATAGAGTACAACCTCGTCGTCAATATCATAGCCATGCTTCCTAAAGTGTGCATTGTTCCTTGCAGCTGCCAGATCAGAAACACCGACCACATACACTCCGTCACACTTCATGCTCTGTATATAGTCAGAGTATCTCTCAAACAAATCATAGTATTCATTGCACTCCTCGAGCTCTTTCTGGAGGATCATTACTGCATCCTCCTCCTGCTCTTTTGCAACGGAGCCTTTGATAATATTCTTTATGTAATTACGATAATCCACTCTGCCGGTATTAGGGCATCCGCAGCTCTCAGCCGGGATAAACTCAGAATCAAGGTATTTATCAGAAGCATCGCCCGTGCCATTCCAAAGCGCCTTAAATATCTCAAGAGCTTCTCTGCCTATATTGCTCCTATTGTGCTCCACTGTCGTAATCTGAGGGTTAAAGTACGCAGCCTTATCCAGATTGTCAAAGCCTGTGACCTTAAAATCCTGTGGTACCCTGTATCCAAGAGCCTCTGCTGTCGCACACAGTCCTGCTGCTACATTGTCATTTGCACATAAAAACACGTCCGGTAACGGCTTTTTGCTCTCGTGCCAATCACTCATATACCTGACACCTGTCTGATAGTCAAACTCACCAAACATGTACATATCAGCTGTAAGTGGTATGCCATAATCACTTAAAGCCTCCTTGAAGGCCTCAAAACGCATTCTGTTCTCATAATGATACGGCGGACCACCTGCAAACACAAAGCTTTTGCAGCCATGCGCATAGTACATATGATCCATTACCTTGCGAAACAGCCTCTTATTATCGTTGCCTACATAGTAAAACCCATCAACCTTATACCCGATACTCACTACCGGCACATTTACCGACTGAAGCTTTCTGACCATATACTGTATCTCATCCAGGTTGGTCGTATTGGTGCAGTCAAATACCACCCCGTCGAAGCTGTTTAAATCAGGCAAATCGTTCAGCGCATACTCGCCTTTGTTAAACTTTGAATCCTGACTCCAGTTTCCGTTGGTGTTGTAAAAATACAGGCACACATCCAGTCCCAGCTCTTTAGAGCCTTCCATGATACCCTCAACCCACGAATATGTTACGTATCTTCTCCAGCCATCAGCCAGAAGAGCAATTTTCTTCATTAATAAATACCCCTTTGCGTCTTCTAAAGACCTTTTCCAAAATATAGTTCTATTATACTACGATTTTACCTATTCTTGCAATAAAGATTGATTTTTTTTAGCATATTTGATAGAATTAGTTTAAATAAGCAAATTTTTAGGAGGGATACGTTTTGAATCCAGCATTAATCGTACTTATTGTTATCGCAGTAGTGCTTGTGGTAGCATTTATAGTATTAACAATCCTCGGTAAAAAAGCACAAAAAAGAAAGGAAGAGCAGGACGAACAGATAGCTGCTGCATCACAGACAGTCAATATGCTAATCATTGACAAAAAGCGTATGAAGCTAAAGGATGCCGGTCTCCCACAGCAGATTATTGAGCAGACACCAAAGCTTATGCGCCGCTCAAAGCTTCCTGTAGTCAAGGCCAAGGTCGGACCAAGAGTCATGTCTCTTATCGCAGACGAGCAGATCTTCGATGAGATTCCTTTAAAGAAAGAGGTCAAAGCTTCTATCAGCGGTATCTACATCACATCTGTCCGCGGTATCAGAGGTCCTCTTGAGAAGCCTAAGAAGAAAAAAGGCTTCCGTGCAAGAATGGCAGAAAACTACAGCAAGGCCAACGAACAGCTCAAGGCTGAGGAGGCTGCAAAGGCTGAAAGAAAAGCTGCTAAAGAGGCTGCCAAAAAGGCTAAGCAGAAATAATATCATGATTTAATTTTCATGTACATAAACAGAGCATGTGGGATGGCTTTCATCCTCACATGCTCTGTTTTTTATATGCTTTATCCATATATGCTTTATATATTTTTTACCCAATAGACTTGGCAGACTTTTATGCAATTTTGACTGCTGCGCCTTTTTTCTTCACAGCTATATTGATGTGACAATCGCCTACAAATTCATAGTTGACATCAAGTGCATACTTTACCTCTGCCCTTATCTCGTCCTCAGTCTCCTTTACCTCTATGCTTGTGGCATCAATACCTATCTGGATACTTCCAAACGGTGTATAATAATATGTCAGGTTTTTCTTTCCCTTCTCAAATATCATATGTACACTCATAGGTCCCTTGCGGGTGAACTCAAGATAATTGTCATTGAATTTAAGCATATTTTTGAGTGTCTGGGTCTCACCCTCCATTATCTCCTCAAAAAGCACATAGTGCTTGTTATTTCTTATATAATACTCTCCCGGGGCAATCACCTCTACCGCATCCGACTGCTGGTCCGGTGCGAGCTGTAGGCCCTTTAATGATACTACTACATCCTTTGTCATTTCTTTCTCCTTATCCTCTTGCATATCTAAATTAATTCACGCTTTAATAATTTGTCATCACATATTTTTTTTAATATATTTTTTCAGCATGAATATACTAACTGTTTTATCTGAAAATATCAAGGATTTTTAGTTTTATTTCATATTTTCCACTGTCAAATATGCTCTCATACTCGTCCGGAGTGAGTACCTCCTTAAGATTTTCCTTTGCTTCGTCCTCCACCACCTCGTACACACTGCCCCTAAAGCACATGTTTGGATACAACACGCACCACCAGTTATGACCGGCTCCATCGCCCAGTGTTATTTCAAGCGCCTCGTAATTTCCCTCAGGAAATGTATAGTCCCCATACGTCTTTTCCGGGAAATCGGTGTGTGTAAGCTCTGCCGATGCGCCATATGTAAAACCGTTTGCTGCAAGCGTCTCCTTTGATACCGCTATTATTTCGTCCATATGGTCATTTACAGTGGCTCTGGTTTCTTCAATATTTTCGCACTCCAACAGGTATGGCTCAATATATGCGCCCACTGCATCGCGCACCTGCTTTTTCACATTCTGGTCTGCCTCACTGTCGCTGTTTGCCAGCACGTGGAAACGCAGGATTTTGCCGGCGATGGATTTTTGCATGTCTGCTGCACACGCTGTACTATTGATGCCTGTGGCAGGTGCATGATTTTTTGCAGCTATCGCTGCCGCAAGTGATATTATTGCTATGGTTGTTATTATTATTTTCTTTCTCATGTAAACAAGTATTACCTTATTTGACGAGCTTATTCATCCTTTTTGAAAATTTTACCGGGTTTCATGAATTTCATTCGTATAGTCATCCAATAAGGTGCCAAGTGTAATTATCGGTTTCCCATCCTCATGATTCTCCTTATTCATTTTCTGCTCATAATAATCACCCATGTTATCAAAGATATCGTTTATATCGTCTGCTATGCACACATATGTGTTTCTCGGAAATTTCTTTGATGTCTTACAGTATTCCATGAAGTCTGAATAAGCTGCTTTATCGTTTCTCAGCGTTTTTCCTATTAATATCACCTTCAGATGATTGGTATCGGCCTTCTGTGACAGCCGCTCCTCGAAGTTGTCCACGGCTGTTTTGATATCATCTGCATATTCCGGTTCGTATGATTTGTCCATGTTATAGTAGAACTCTATATATCCGCTATTTTCATTTGCCGAAACATCTCTGTGGCTAACATATGCTTTGTTATCAGTTACTTCTTTATCGGTTATTTCATCAGTATCTACAGCTACAACATCCACCGCCGCAAGTGTCGGAAAACAGCGCTCCTCAAGTTCCACTGCACTGCAGCCGGTGAGCATGAGACCTATCGTCAGCACTACTATGACCGGTATCGCTATGCACAATAAAAATCCAAGATATTTTTTCACGATTTCACCTCCACTTTCAAGAATATATGCTAAGGTCACTGTGACAGCTATGACAAAAATGATGCACCAGCTTCTCATACTGCTATTTTCCTCGTCATGGCTTTTCTGTCTGTCACAGCTTAATTGTTTATTGTTACTGAAGCCTCGGCTTTTATTAAATGTAAATATAACTTTTGTCGTATTTTCAGCAAAATTCTCACATCTTAAAACCGCATAATAAAGGCTCATATTGAGTACTGAAAACAGCGTGAAAAACCACACCGACAGCATCAGTGCATCTGCCCTCTTGAAGAAGCTGCCTTTTATCTGCACATCACTCATCAGTACGACAGCCGGAAACTCGATTTCCGACAGTGAATATTTTCCGAAGCTCCCAAGCAATACTGCATACAATAAAAAAAGAATGCCTACATATGTGAGTATTGCTTTACTCACACTCCATCGTATCTGTGAAGCAGTGCGTTCCCTTACAAACAATATGTTGAACACGGAAATGGATGCTGCAAACACATAGTACGCTCCCGCGAATATATCCGCTATGCCAAAGTCCACCCCCACTCTGTCCTTAATCATCAGATAGTCAAATCTCACATCCGATATTGCAAACAAAAGCATAGCAGCAAGCGGTATCAGCACAAAGAAAAATACTACCTCGTATACTCTGGCACGGCACTCCACTCCGCCACTTAGCGCATAAGCGCACACTAACATTATCACAAGAAGTACAACTGTAAATGACTCATCCGGTATAAGGCTGTCGCGTATCAGCTTTACAAATATCCATGCAAGAAATGCCGCCTGTGACAGTTCATATACAGCAATAATTAAATCATAAATTAATATTTTTGCATATGTTGTTTTATCAAGGCTTCTATCATATATTGTTCTACTGCGTTCACGTACCTCGCTTACTATCCACATAAACAGCCATGCCATAAAAACTCCGAGTGCAATTGAGATAAAACCGTACTTTCCAAGCTTCGCCAGATTGTTTGGAAGCAGAAGAGTGCCGACTCCGAGCAGATTAAAGACGTATAGTCTGTATAGCTGGCGGGGCGATATGCTTTCGTTTTGTGCAAATGTGTAACTTGTGCTCATATTTTTAGTCATACTTATTTCCTTTCAGCTTCCTGCACTCCTTTTCTCTTGCAAATACAGGCCGTCTCCAAAGTCTCCGAAGCGGAAACCGTATGATACTATCCTTTTCATCCTCACCGCCTGTCAGCTCGCTGCCCACGAATGGCATCATGTAAGGGTAACCACAGCTTTTGAGCTTTGCAAGATGTAAAAGTATCACCATCAGGCTAATTAAAAATCCAAAGTATCCAAGCCATGCCGACATAATTATTACAGCGAATTTGAGTATCCTAAATGAAAATGCAAACTCCTCACTCGGTATGGCAAATGAGCAAAGTGCGGTAAATGCAACCAGAATGACCACTATCGGACTTACTAAATTTGCATCCACTGCTGCCTGTCCGATTATGAGTCCTCCGACTATACCTATCGTGTTTCCCATGGCTCCGGGAAGTCTTATGCCTGCTTCGCGTAGCAGTTCAAATGACAGCTCCATCATGAGCACCTCTATGAGCTGCGGAAACGGGCAGCCGAGTCTGGCTTCATAAAACGCCAGTATAAGTGGTGTCGGCAGTATCTGTGTATGAAAATTTGTGACCGCCAGATAAAGCCCCGGCAATGTAAATGACATAAAGGCAGCCACGTACCTTATCAGCCTGGCAAAGCTTGCCGCTATCGTTCTGTTATAGTAATCATCTGCGGTTTTTAAAAAATTGTTCATGGTGGTTGGCAGTATTATCGCTATCGGTGAATTATCGCACAGCACCACAGCCCTCCCCTCCAGGAGCGCATTTACCGCCACATCCGGTCGCTTTGTGGTCTGAAGCTGTGGAAACGGTGAATACCATTTTGCCTCAGCAAACTGTTCAATGACTCCCGAATCACCCACATGGTCTATCACATAGCTGTCCAGGTTCTTTTCCACTTCCTCAACAAGCCCCGGTTTTACGAGGTCTCTCACATATAGTATATCCACATTGCTGTGTCCTCGAAGTCCCTTTTTCACCTCTTTGCACTTTAAGCGAGTGCTCCTTAACCTGCGCCTGATAAGTGCCGTATTTATCTTTATAGAATCAGCAAAGCCCTCATTTGAGCCTCTTATGACCTTTTCCGAGTCAATCTCCTGAATTGACATGGCAGGATATCCCTTGTCCGGAAGCTTGAAGGCATCCGGATAACCATCCACAAAAAATATCACATCTCCTGTCAGCATCATCTGGGCCGCCTCATTAACCGTGTGCAGATGTGCAAATTCAGATAGAGCTGCCTGATTTTTGTCGAGTACTTCCTTAACCTGATCCCGGTCTATTCCCTCAAGGTATGAGGTAAATCGTCCAAATGCACTGTTATTGATACCGGAGCCTTCACATGTCACCTCAATATAAGCAACAAAACACTTTATTGAGGCATCACGCCCCAGATACATCTCCTGCATCTTGATATCTGAGCAGTCAGAATATATCTGCCTGAAGCTTTTTATGTTCTCATCTATGTTTGTGGTCATCTTTAACTCTCCTATATACCCTGTCACGTTCTAAATCCCTGATATAGTATGACCATACAAGCCCGCAAATATCCCTGATTACTTATTTTTTGCTATTATCTAAGCAACTAACTAAGCCACTAAAAAAGGCCGCCGTTCACACGTTAGTGCGACCGGCAGCCCTTGGTTTTGTTATATTATTTTGTATTTTATTATCTTTGTCTGCTATAATCTTGTTTTATTTCTGTTTTATTTCTTCTCTTCATCCTGCTTTTGTATCACAGCCTTCACAGCAACCGCCTGATTGGCCACATGCGTATGCATTTCTGTAGTCACAAGCTCCATATTTCTTGACTCAAGCGCCCTGTAGATGGCGTCATGCTCCTTCACAAGCATCGGATAATTCTTTGGGTCCTTCAAATACTCCACTCTGTAGCGGTACATCTGCTCACGGATATTGTTCATCATAGATACAAGCTTCGCATTGCTGGTCGCCTCATAAATAGCATCGTGAAACTTCACATCCTCCTCAGCTATCTTTTTCACATCTCCTGAGTCCATGCTCCTCTTGAACTCGTCCTTTATGGTTTTTAGATTCGCAAGCTGCTCATCACTGATTTTCTTACAGGCTATTTTGGCTGCAAGCTCATCAAGAGCCTCTCTCACCTCAAGCACATCCTCCATATCCTTGAGAGTCATCTTGGCAACCTCTGCGCCCTTTCTCGGCATTGTGACTGCAAGCCCCTCCTGCTCAAGCATTCTGATTGCTTCACGTATAGGTGTACGGCTGACTCCAAGCTTTGACGCAAGCTGCAGCTCCATAAGTCTCTCTCCCGGCTTGAGCTCGCCCTTTAAAATTGCCTCACGAAGTGTATTAAACACCACATCACGCAGTGGCAGATATGCATCCATATTTAAGGTTAAATTATCAGTCATCAAACTTCTCCTATCTCTTGTATTATCATTCTCACATATAAGAAAAAAGTAACTATAAAGCACCCGCTGTGCTATCCGGATATCACGTTATTTGCGATTATTGTATACAGATGTCAGATACACCTGTCTGGCAAGATGTGAGCTTCTCATGGCTTTGTACGCTTTCTTTGCAGTATCTTCATCGTCAAACAGACCAAAAACCGTCGGACCACTACCGCTCATCATGGCTCCTACCGCGCCATTTGAAAGCATATGCTTCTTTATCTCATCTATCACCGGATAATTTGGTATAGTCACAGTCTCTAAGACATTTCCCATATGAGCTGCGATATCATGCAGATTCTTAGCCTTTATATCATCTATCAGGCGGTCTATATCCGGATGAATAGTCGTATCATCAAGCTTCAGATTCTGGTACACAAACTTTGTGGATACCGAGATGGATGGCTTTGCAATAAGCACCGGACACTTTACCATTGGAGGAAGAGGACTAAGCGCCTCTCCTATGCCCTCGGCCAGCGCCGTGCCTCTCATAATACAGTATGGTACATCCGCACCTATCTGCACACCTCTTTCCATAAGCTGTCTCTTTGTCAGTCCCAGTGAAAAAAGCCTGTTTACACCTATAAGCATGGTTGCCGCATCAGTACTGCCCCCCGCCATCCCTGCTGCAACAGGAATACGCTTGTCCAGCTTCACTGATACACCGTCAGTTATAGAAAACTCATCCATCAGAAGCTTTGCAGCCTTGTATATGAGATTGTTCTCGTTTACAGGGAGAAAAGACAGATTGGTCTGTATCTGTATGCCGGGCTCCTTTGTCCTTTTGATATCAAGCCTGTCATACAGATGAATGGTCTGCATAATCATACGGACCTCATGATATCCGTCCTCTCTGCGCCTCACAACATCGAGCCCCAGATTAATCTTGGCTAATGCTTTTAATGAAATATCGTTTTTACTACCCATATTGTATTACCTCTGTTTTTTGTATACAAAGATTATAACACACCCCTTCAAAAAGAGCAAATTTAAATATTCTCATTAATTGTTCATTTTCATTACTTTTCAGATTTTCCACGTATTGCACAAAAAACTATGTTCACATAGTACATGTTTACTAGATTTAAAAAGTAACCCTCTAACGCACCACAACAAAAAGCCTCACAGCATTGATAATGCTTGTGGGGCTTTTTTTAAAAAGTTTTTCTAAACTCGTATGTACAATTTTTCTATTTCTTTTCCAATATAAATTTGCTAATCAGCTCGTTCATTGTCTCCGCCTGTGCTGAAAGCTCCTCACTTGTTGCTGATGTTTCCTCTGCATTTGCTGAGTTTGACTGTACAACATCTGATATCTGATTAATGCCAGCCTCTGCCTGCTCCATAGCCTTTGCCTGCTCATCTGCAATCTCGCTGAGTTTTTGAGAAGAATCTGCAACTTCCTTCATACCATTGATAACCTTTTCAATAGAAGTACTTACGCGCTCTGCAGCTTCATTACCCTCGTTAGATACCGCAATGGCACTCTCTATAAGCTGACGTGTGTCAACTGCAGCCTTGGCACTCTGCTCTGAAAGACTTCTGATTTGTCCCGCAACAACTGCGAATCCTTTACCTGCCTCACCTGCACGAGCTGCCTCGATAGCTGCATTGAGTGAAAGAAGGTTTGTCTGACTGGCAATATCCTCAATCTCAGAAATGATATTCTCAATCTGCTTAGATGTATCATTGATGCGTCCGATAACATCAACCATGCCCTGCATCTCTGTATGGCTGTGATCTGCTTCCTCAGCATACTCCTGTGCAATCCTGTATGTATCATTGAGCTTCTCAGATGTTTTCTCAACACCGCCTGTGATATCTGCAAATGTAGCCTGAAGCTCCTCAATGGCTGCTGACTGATCCATAGCACCTTCTGCGATTTCCTGTGCTGCCTGAGCAAGGTTGTTAGAACCTGCTGTAACAAGTGATGATATCTCATTGATATGTGACATAACATCATTCATCTGTGTCTTCATCTGACGCATTGCCATGAGAAGTCCAATAAAATCTCCGGTATATTTATCTTCCATGTCTGATGAAACTGTATAATCTCCTTCTGCCATCTTTCCAAGAAGCTTGTCAGAGTCAGATATGATAGTCTTAAGGTCTGCTGCCATGTTTTTCGCAACCCCTACCATATCAGCAATTTCATCTTGTGAATCAACTGCCGGGAATGGAGCCTCAAGATCACCCTGTGCAAATGTACGTAATCTCTGTTTTAACTCATCGAGTGGTTTAGAAATACCAACTGCAACTTCGTCCCCGATTTTCATCGAGATAAAATATGAACTGACAATGATAACAATAACAATACCAAATGCGGCATATGATACTAATGATAATGTCTTGCTTAAATTATCTCCCTCTGTTACCTTTGCATCCATAAGGGCAACAAGCTGCTGATATATCTCATCATATCAAGGTGCAAGCTCTGCTACTGCTCTCTCCTCGGCCTCCTTCTGTGTCTCAGGATCTGTAGCATTCTCACCTAACTGTCCAATCTCATCATCGAGACTCCAGTATGAGTCGAGCTTACTGTTTATATCATCATATATAGCCTGCTCCTCACCTGTCTTTATAGAGCTTTGCAGCTCTCCCCAGTATTTTTGAAATGATTCCTTTTTAGAATCATGTGTATCAGACATCTTACTTAATGTGTCAGAAGATGTATAACCGATAAGAGCTCGTGTAGCGCTTCGTGTCTCTGAGAAGGTTACCATAACCTTTCCTATATCTCCCTGTGAAAATCCGTAAAAGGTTAGTGCGCTGGAATATCTCATTGATACAATAATCATAAGAATACCCGCGATAACCCCCGATGCCGATGCTACAAACGTAGTCAGTCTGAATCCTTTCTTTAAACGATTTTTGATGCTAAGTGCTTTCCACTTTGACATATCTAATTTCATGATATTTCCTCCCCATGAATAATGATACTTATATACTATTCTTTTATTATACACCTCTCAAAAAATTATACAAGTGCTAAAAAAGGTGGCTGCACGATGCGTGCAGTCACCTTTTCGTAATTCATAAATCACATTTCGCATATAATATTCGTTCCATCACGACACTTTTACATACACATCCGGCTTCTAGCCCTGTACCTGAGTGTCCTCTGTGCCATTCTTCCAGTCATCAAACTTCTTGAGCACTGCATCATAGGTATCCTGGCAAATTGATGGCAGCTTGTCTCCCCAGGCTCCTGTTGCCTGTGAAAAGCCTTTCTTGAATGCATTCAAAAGCTCATCAGCCTTGTCCTTGTCGCCTCCCGACAGTGCCTTTGCAAAGTCAAGTATACGGTCTGAGGTCTTCTCAACACCCCAGTATCCATCATCTGCGATGTCCTTTTTGGCCTGCGCTATTGTGTCTGCATCTACAGTCAGATTCTCAAACAGACTCTTTAAGCCCTGTGACTTGTCCCAGGTTGAAGCCTGTCCTGTCATGGATTTTCTGACGATCTCGATAAGCTGCTGCTGTCTGGCGTTGGCATCATCCTTAAGTGCCTGTACCAGTGCATCCCTGTCTGCCTTGCTCATCTTCTGGTTTACTGTGCTCTTTGCAGTATCCTTTGAATCATCCAAGCTGTCTGATTTCTCATATACAGCTGCCTCCTCGCTGAAGCCTGCAGTCTTTGCATCCGACTTATCCGTCTTTGCATCCTGCTTCTTTGAAGCGGTATTAGTATTCTTTGTCTGCGCCTCGTCCTTTGCTGTGACACTCTGCGCCGCTACTGCTGAAACTACACTTGAAATAGCATCTAACATCTCTCATCCCTCCCTGGTAATGTGCGTGCGGGAATCCTTTCCCGCTATACTATTATCAACCTGTATAGCGTCTGATATAGCTAAACAGTCTTTCTCTTATATTGTGTATCGGCTGTTTTGCGTCTGTTGCTTATAGCTTTAGCCGTTATTTTTTCAGCTTTCTGCCAAATATAAATGTCGAAAAATATATTACCGATGCAATAATCACTATCATCGGACCTGTTGCCACATTGGTGTAGTATGACACTGCGAGGCCGACTATACCGGAAAATACTGAAAATATCACTGAAAAGAAATGATACTCACGCATATTTTCCGAAATATTCCTTGATGAAGCCGCCGGTAATATAAGCAGAGCATTTATTATAAGTATACCTATCCACTTGATGGATAGCATAACTATGAGTGCTACAAGCACCGCAAACAGATTATCCAGAAGACGCACATGGATACCCTTGCTTTTTGCCACGCTTCTGTGTATGCAGATGGCGTTGAGCTTATTGAAGCAAAACACCCAGAACACTATCGTGACCACAAAAATCACAATTAGATAAACTATCTCAGTCTTTGTGATGCTTAGCACATCGCCCACCAGTATACTTGAGTATTTGCTGAAATTGCCGCCCTTTGACAGTATCGCAAGACCTATCGCCACAGAGCACGATGAAAATACCGATATAATGGTATCTGTCGATGCAGTGTTCAGACTGCCTATCTTATTTAAAAGAAGTGCAAACACTATCGCAAATATCACCATGGCAAGCGAGGTGTCTGCCATGCCGCATACCACTCCGACAGCGATTCCTGTAAGTGCTGAATGTCCGAGTGCATCTGAAAAGTATGCCATCTTTTTGTTTACAATCATGGTTCCCATTATGCCAAAAAGCGGTGTGATGATGAGCACAGCGATAAGGGCATTTCTCATAAAATCATATTGAAGCCAGGAGGTTATATTCATTTGTGTTCCTCCTCTCTCACCCAGGATTCCTCTCCTGTGTAAAAACTTCTCTCAAATTCCTTGCTCTCGAAGACTTCCTTCACAGTTCCCTGCTTTGCAACAGTCTTATCAAGCAGTACAACATGGTCTGCGTACTTTGCAACATAGTCCAGATCGTGCGATATGAGTATGATTGCAAGGTCATAGTGAGTCTTTAAATAATCCATGGTCTTATAGAAAAGCTCCATGCCGTTTTGGTCTATTCCGGACACCGGCTCATCCAACAGCAGCAGGTTCGGCTCATCCATGATTGCCATGGAAAGAAGCACTCTCTGCAGCTGTCCTCCCGAGAGGTTGCACACCTGCTTGTCGATGAGCTCCTCAGCCTCAAATACCTCGAGTGTCTCCCTTATCTTTGCCTCTATCTTTTTGCTCTTTGGCAGAAAAACAGGATAATTGTACTGATAGCTTGCTATGAGGTCATACACGCTGACCGGTGTATTTTTCTCGATATTGACAGACTGCGGCACATAGCCGATTTTAAGCTTAGCCATATGTCCGTCCTTAGTATCCTTGAACTCAATCGTACCGGTGTGAGGTATCTCGCCGAGTATCGCCTTTATGAGTGTAGATTTTCCGGCACCGTTTTGGCCTATTATGACATTGAAGGAGCCACAGTGTATGTGCATATTTACATCCTCAAGCACTGTCTGCTCTCCAAAGCTCACTCCAAGGTTATTTATTTTTATGCAATGAAAGCCACATGGCTGTATTATTTTCCGCATATTTTCTCCAATTTTATTTAGTAAATGCCTCTTTGATAAGCTCTATATTGTGCTCCATACCATCAAGATAGCTGTCCTTGTCGTACTCTCCCCTGTTGAGAGGGTCGATATAAATCACATGCACATCTGTCTCACGCGATACGGTATCTCCCATGCTCTTTCCGTAGAGCTCCTCAGCTAGTATTACAGACACTGAGTCATCCTTTATGGCACCTATTACCTGTTTTATCTCACCTGCGCTGACTGAGCGCTCCTCGTCAAGGTCTAACAGATAGCATGCATTCATGGAAAAATCATCAGCTACATATGCATAGGCCTCATGGAATATGATGATATTCTGTCCATTCGTAAGACTCTTTAGGCTATTTATCTTTTCTTCAAGCACTGCAATCTTTGCATCATATGCTTTTGCATTTGCATAATATTCATCAGCATGCTTTGCATCCTTTTCGGCAAGCCGGGATGCGATTGTCTGAACCATGGTGCGGTAACGCGGCACGCTCATCCATGCATGGGCATTCTCATCACCATGGTCATGATCGTGCGCGCTATCTGATTCTGCGTCTGCTTCGTGGTCATGGTCGTGGTCACTGTCTGCATCATCCTCAGAAAGAAGTGCCACATCCTCACAGGCCTCAACCACATCAAGCTTCGGATACGCCTTTGCCACATCAGACATAAACGACTCTATACCGCCTCCGTTTATTACAAAAACATCGGCTGTGGATAAAAGCTTCATATCCTCCGGTGTGAGCTGGAAATCGTGCAGACAGCCTGTCTGTGGCTCGCTTAGGTTTTCAAGTCTCACTCCTTCCACACCGTCTACTATGTTTAAAGTAGCAATATACATAGGATAGAAGGATGTCACGACAGTAAGCATATCATCAGCTTCGTCAGTATTTTTTGCATTGTCCGAAGCATCTGACATTTCACCGGCAGCTCCTGCTTTACCTGCCGTGTGTTCATATGCGTGTTCGTATGCCATTACAGCAAGCGTACACACTGTCAATATACACAAAAACATAATGCCTACAAATTTGCATTTATTCTTCATATATTAAATATTCGCCTTTCTTTCTATAACTTTATTTCTATGACTCTATTTCGACTTTATTTCTTTTTATGATTATTAACGCTTTTTTTGCTCTTGGCCTTATCTCTGCGTTCTTTAGTCTTTTTGGCAACAGGCTTTCCGGTCTTCTTCCAGCGCTCCTTTTTGTTTGGCTCCGATGAAACGGCTTTTTTTGCTGCTGATTTTGCCTCGCGCTTTGCTTCTTCCTCCTGTTTCATGGCAAGAAGCGTCTCCTCGTCAAACACCAGTGAATCTATGAGATTCCAGATTTCATCCCTGCCTTCCTTTGACATTGATGAAAACGGTATAACTACCGTGCCCGGCTTCACATGAAGCACATCCTTGATAGTCTTTATGTGTGCGGCAATCTGGCTTTTTTTCAATTTATCAGATTTGGTTGCAATGATGATCGGTGCAAAGCCCTGGTTTACCATCCAGTCATACATCATGATATCATTGTCCGATGGCTCATGCCTTATATCTATTAAAAGAAACACTGCCTGAAGCTTTTTTGAGGTGTGAAGATAGTTTTCTATCATCTGTCCCCATTTAGCTTTTATCTCGATATTGGCATTGGCATAGCCATAGCCCGGCAGATCGACCAGATACATGGCGTCATTGACGTTGTAAAAATTGATGGTCTGCGTCTTGCCGGGCTGTGAAGAGATCCTGGCAAGTGACTTTCTGTTCATGAGCGCATTAATCAGTGACGACTTACCTACATTGGATTTGCCGGCAAATGCCACCTCATTATACTCATTGTCAGGGATTGTGCTTGTAATTCCGCAAACTGTCTCTAAATTAACACTTTTAATTACCATAATCTCTTCCTCATTCTTATTTTACAAATGCTATCTTCTCTACCTGTGAAAATTTCTCCACTGGCACGATTTCCATGCCGTCTGTTATTTCCTTTGAAATCTCCTCCAGGTCCTTTTCATTATCATTTGGAATACACACTGTTTTTATTCCGATTACTTTGGCTGCAAGCAGCTTTTCCTTGAGTCCTCCTATCGGAAGCACCCTGCCGCGCAGTGTTATCTCGCCCGTCATGGCTACATCTGCCCTGACAGGTCTGTCTGTAATGGCTGAAAGCATGGCTGTCGCCATAGTGATACCTGCAGATGGTCCGTCCTTTGGCACTGCGCCCTCCGGGATATGTATATGGATATCATGCTTCGTGTAAAACTCTGCATCAATGCCATATCCTTCGCTTATTGAGCGCACATAGCTAAGTGCCGCCTGTGCCGACTCCTTCATCACATCGCCAAGCTTACCGGTGAGCACAAGCTCTCCCTTTCCCGGCAGCACATTCACCTCAACCTCGAGTGTGACACCGCCTACGCTGGTCCATGCGAGCCCTCTTACGATTCCCACCTCAGCGTGGTCATTTTTCTTCTCCGGACTGTACTTCGGATTGCCCAGATACGTCTTGAGATTGGTCTTTGTAACCTTTACAGCTGCTTCGCTATCCTTAAAGATTTCTCTTGCAGCCTTGCGGCACAGCTTGCCGATGGTTCTCTCAAGACTTCTGACTCCGGCCTCTCTGGTGTACAGCCTGATGATGTCCTTTAAGGCACCGTCTGTTATCGTAAGCTGTTCCTTTTTAATTCCGTTTTTGCTCTTTTGCTTCTCAACCAGATGCTCCTTTGCTATGTGAAACTTCTCATTTTCAGTGTAGCTTGACACCTCAATAAGCTCCATCCTGTCAAGAAGCGGCTTTGGAATGCCTGAAACCTCATTTGCCGTTGCAATAAAAAGCACCTCCGACAAATCCACAGGCATCTCGATGTAATGATCCCTGAATTTGCAGTTCTGCTCACTGTCAAGCACCTCAAGAAGAGCGGCTGATGTGTCACCCTTGTAGTCACTTGACACCTTATCTATCTCATCCAACAGCATGAGAGGATTTGAAACGCCTGCCTGTCTTAAGCCATTTACTATACGGCCCGGCATAGCGCCGATATATGTCTTTCTGTGTCCACGGATTTCTGCCTCATCACGCACACCACCAAGAGAAATACGCACATATTTCTTCTCCAGTGCAGACGCAATTGAACGGGCTATGCTTGTCTTTCCTGTTCCCGGAGGACCTACAAGACAAATTATAGGACTCTCTCCCTTGCTTGTCAGATTTCTGACTGCCAGAAACTCAAGTATTCTCTCCTTAACATCCTTTAATCCGTAGTGATCATCATCGAGCACCTGCGCTGCATGGTCAAGATCCTTGTTGTCAACAGACATTTTGTTCCATGGAAGCTCAAGTACAGTCTCTATATAACCTCTCTCAACTGTGCTCTCTGATGAGCTGCTGCTCATATTTCTAAAGCGCTTTATCTCTTTTTTCGTCTTTTCCTTTACGTAGTCAGGCGCATCTAACTCAGATAGCTTTTTCTCATATTCATCAGCCTCCGAGTCAGCATTCTCGCCCAGCTCCTCGCGTATCACGCCGAGCTGTTCACGAAGCACATACTCCTTCTGATGCTTGTCCACACGAATCTTTACTTTTTTCTGAAGCTCATTCTTTATGGAAATAACCTCCACCTGGGAGAGAAGTAATGAGACTATAACCTGATATCTGTCATTGATATCCTCTGCCTCAAGCACCTGCTGCTTCAGCTCATATGACACCGGCAGATTGTTGGTGACATAGTCTATGAGCTTTTCAAGATCCTCATACTGGTCTATTTGTCTGATAAGCTCCTTGCTGATTTTGCCGATGACTGCCGCATATCTGTGAAAAGCCTCTCTGACTCCGAGAAGCATAGCCTCCCTGAGATCCTCCGGCAGGCTGTCCGCATTACTATCACAATAACAGATTTCTGCCTCAAGGTACTTCTCACAACCGGTAAAGCCAAGCAATGCTGCCCGGCTTATTCCATCTACAAGTATTCTCACAACATCATTCTGCAGTCTGACAACCTGCTTTATGTCGGCTACTATTCCCATCCGGTAGAGGTCTTCCTGAGTCGGGTCCTCCCTGTCCACATTCCTTTGTGTGACAAGATAAATCTTTTGATCCTGCTCCATAGCCTCCTCGACAGCACGGAGTGAGCGCTCTCTGCTGACATCGAAATGAGCAATCATCCCCGGCAGAATAGTAAGCCCTCTCAGCGCTACTGCAGGCATGTTAATAATCTGTTCTTCCACTTATATCTCCTGTATTATTGCACAGCCTGGCATAAAAACCGCTGTGCAATTTATATTATCCGATGCTGTATCTTTTGTAAAATACCGCCATGTACTTATGATGCCGCTTTTTCCTCGATATATGCCTCAGGCACGCAATCACCATCAAGCTTTAAGTTATCCTCAACGGTATCCTTGTCGATTACACACTTGCTGATGCTCTTGTCTGATGGTATACGATACATAAGGTCAAGCATAACAGCCTCCATGATGGCACGAAGTCCTCTGGCTCCTGTCTTTCTCTCAAGCGCCTTGTCAGCGATGGCATTTACTGCATCGTCTGTGAACTCAAGCCCTACTCCGTCAAGCTCAAAAAGCTTGGTGTACTGCTTGATAAGCGAGTTCTTAGGCTCCTTAAGTATACGGATAAGTGCATCCCTGTCGAGTGCCTCAAGTGAGACTGTGATAGGTACACGTCCGATAAACTCAGGAATCAATCCAAACTTTACAAAATCCTGTGGAAGCGCATGCTTAAACGCCTCCCCTACATTGAGCTCTGTCTTTGACTTTACATCTGAATTGAAGCCTATAGATGATGTATCCATACGGCTGTCGATAATTTTTTCCAGACCATCAAATGCTCCACCGCAGATAAAAAGTATATTAGTAGTATCAATAGGAATAAGCTCCTGCTGCGGATGCTTTCTTCCGCCCTGTGGCGGTACAGATGCCTCTGTGCCCTCAAGAATCTTTAAAAGAGCCTGCTGTACACCCTCGCCTGACACATCTCTGGTGATTGAGACATTCTCTGATTTCTTTGTAATTTTATCTATCTCATCTATATAAATGATACCATGCTCTGCACGCTCGATATCATAATCTGCCGCCTGAATAAGCTTTAATAGGATATTCTCCACATCCTCACCTACGTATCCTGCCTCTGTAAGTGTTGTAGCATCAGCGATAGCAAATGGAACATTTATCACTCTGGCAAGTGTCTGCGCAAGAAGTGTCTTTCCTGAGCCTGTAGGTCCAAGCATGAGAATATTACTCTTCTGAAGCTCTACATCTGATGTATCACCTGCCAGAACTCTCTTATAGTGATTGTAAACAGCAACCGAAAGCACCTTCTTTGCCTGGTCCTGTCCTATTACATAATCGTCCAAAAACGCCTTAAGCTCCTCCGGAGTAACAAGATTTATATCATCCTTAGCGCTGCTCTTGTCCTCATGGCCCTCTACGCCCTCTTCCTCAAGAATCTCAGCACATATATCTATACACTCATCGCAGATAAAGGCTCCATTAGGTCCGGAAATCAAACGATTTACCTGGTCCTGTGTCTTACCGCAAAATGAGCAGCGAATCTTTCCGTCGTTTTTTCCTGCCATTATTAACTCCTTTTATTGCACGAGGGCATCCCATATGGGGTACCCTCTTAAATTCATCTAACTTCTGATTATCTGTTTGTTATTACACTGTCTATGAGACCATACTCAGCTGCTTCCTGTGCTGACATATAGTTGTCACGCTCTGTATCAGCTGCAATTGTCTCGTATGGCTTGCCTGTATTTGCTGCTAAAATCTCGTTTAATCTCTTCTTTGTCTTTAAAATATTCTCTGCAGCAATCTGAATCTCAGTAGCCTGACCCTTTGCACCGCCTGATGGCTGGTGAATCATAATCTCCGCATTTGGAAGAGCATATCTCTTGCCCTTTGCACCACCTGCAAGAAGAAAAGCCCCCATGCTGGCTGCAAGACCGATACAGATTGTTGAAACATCACACTTGATGTACTGCATAGTATCGTAAATAGCAAGTCCTGCTGTAACCATTCCACCCGGTGAATTGATGTAAAGGTGGATATCCTTATTCGGATCCTCAGACTCAAGGAATAAAAGCTGAGCAACAACAAGGCTGGCTGTTGTCTCGTTTACTTCCTCTCCAAGGAAAATGATACGATCTTTTAATAATCTGGAGTAAATGTCGTAGTTGCGCTCTCCTCTGCTGGTCTGTTCAATGACATATGGTACTAAACTCATATAAAATGCCTCCTTTATAAAAGCTCAAAAGACCGGCTCAGAAAATAGGCTTCTGAGCCAGTCCATCAAATTTTGATTCAAAAAATCTTATTCTTCTGTAGACTCTTCTGCATCAGCCTTTTTCTTTGCCTTTGCACGCTCTTTAACGTTGTCCATGACAAGATCTACAGCCTTTGTGATAGCAAGGTCTTTCTTCATAGACTCCTTCTCAGCATCTCCCATGTACTCTTTAAGCTTATCAGCCTCCATGCCGTATGCCTTAGCCATCTTCTCTACCTCAGCATCGATATCTGCATCAGTAACCTCGATGTTCTCCTCCTTGGCAATCTGCTCAAGTACAAGGCTGCTCTGGATACGTGTTGTAGCCTCTGGACGAACCTGATCCTTAAGCTGGTCAACTGTCATGCCTGAGAACTGTAAGTACTGCTCCATTGTAAGACCGCTCTGTGCGATTCTCTGAGCGAACTCCTCAACCATTGTCTCACACTGTGTCTCAATCATTGCCTCAGGTAGATCCATCTTTGACTTATCGATAATCTTCTGGATAGCCTCATCCTCTTTAGTCTTCTTAGCTTCTGTCTCTTTCTTCTCTGTGAGGTTCTTTTTAATTTCCTCTTTGTACTCAGCTAATGTATCAACACCTGCTGCATCCTGTGCAAACTCATCATCAAGCTCAGGAAGCTCCTTAGCCTTGATCTCGTTGATCTTAACCTTGAATGTAGCCGGCTTTCCTGCAAGGTCTGCTGCCTGATACTTCTCAGGGAATGTTACATTGACCTCAACCTCATCGCCTGTGTTCTTTCCTACTAACTGATCCTCGAATGTATCAATGAATGTGTGTGAACCGATCTCTAATGGATGATTCTCACCCTTTCCACCCTCGAAAGCTACTCCGTCAACAAATCCCTCAAAGTCGATAACTGCTGTATCTCCCTCTGCTACAGGACGATCTGTAACTGTAACTGTTCTTGCATTTTTGTTTCTCTGGTTCTCAAGCTCAGCGTCAACCTCTTCATCAGAAACTGATGTGTCGATCTTTGTAACTGTAACGCCCATGTACTTACCAAGAGTAACCTCAGGTCTTACAGCAACCTCTGCTGTGTAAATGAAAGGCTGTCCCTTCTCAATCTGAGTAACCTCAACTGTAGGACGTGAAACTATATCAACGCCACTCTCGTCAACTGCACCGGCATATGTCTGCTGCATAAGAATGTTTGCTGCATCCTCATAGAACACACCTGCTCCATACATTTTCTCAATCATAGCTCTTGGCACTTTTCCTTTACGGAATCCAGGTACACTAATCTGTTTCTTCTGCTTCTGATATGCAGAATCCAATGCTTTCTCTAATTCCTCAGCTGCTACCTCAATAGTAAGCTTTGCCATATTATGCTCTAAATTCTCAACCTGTACACTCATGTCAATCGTTATCCTCCTTAAAAATATATATGAATGGTATGTACATCAAATGTAATGTGGGCATGCTTTTTAAACTGCTAAGCCCAGTCATTGGATGATTATAACACAACAAACCCACTATTTCCAGTATTTTTTACATTAAATTTGCTTTTGTGTACAATTCCATAAATTGTCAGCAATACCAAAACATATTTTTGTCATTTTACGGCATAATATTTCCATACACATACAGCTTGTGTATAACGTTTTAAAAGGAGGTATTGCATTATGGCAGCATCAAGTAGTAAAAAGGCTTCTGTACCGGAGGCAAAAGAGGCTATGAGCCGTTTCAAGGAAGAGGTCGCTTCAGAGCTTGGAGTTCCTTTAAAGGAGGGCTACAACGGTGACCTTACTTCTAAGCAGGCCGGTTCAATCGGTGGCGAGATGGTCAAGCAGATGATCATGAAGCAGGAGCAGCAGATGAAATAAGCTCTGCAATAGCAGGCTTCAAATGTACGCTTCAAATGCAAGCATAAAAAGAGGCTGCGCACCATGGGGTTGGTGTGTGACCTCTTTTGTTATAATACTAATGATATGAGGGTCAAAAGGTATTTTGCCCCTCATTTATTATTAATCTGATTATTTGCTGAACGTTGTATTAGTATACCAGTCCCTGTCGAATATGCTCTACTGTGGCATCGTCTGTGAAATATCTGACAAGCTCGAGTGCAAACGCAATAGCTGTTCCCATTCCACGACTTGTAATCACATTGCCATCCACAACTACAGGCTGCTCAAGCCACTGTGCACCGAGCAGCTTTTCCTCAAAACCCGGATGACATGTAGCTTTTTTGCCCTCAAGTATATGATTCTCACCAAGCACGCTAGGCGCTGCACATATCGCTGCAACAAGCTTTCCCTCAGCGGCAAATCTCTTAATTGTCTTTACTACAGTCTCATCCGCACCGAGGTTTAATGTACCCGGCATGCCTCCCGGCAGTACTATTGCATCGTAGCTGTCAAAATCAGCCTGTGCCTTTGTGGTATCTGTCTTAAATGTCACCTGATGAGAGCTTGTTACCTCGGCTTTTTCCGTGATTGATATGGTTTCAATCTCAAGCTTTGCTCTTCTAACTATATCGACTACTGTAAGTCCTTCAATCTCCTCACAGCCGTCTGCCATAAAAATTCCTACTTTAATCATATTTTTCTCCTTTATTTTTCTTTGATAATACTATAAAAAGCTGCGGTTCGTCCTTGAATTTTTAAATGCCGGTCATTATAATCAGTTATGCACGGCAATTTTATGTTTAAATATGTAATTTCGTATAAGCATAAGTCATTGCTGTTCACGCAAAAATATAAACCGTAACTATAAATCTACCAGTAACCTGAAAGGATATACCATGGAAATCGAAAGAAAATACTTACTTAAACAGCTTCCTTCCAATTTAGACAGCTACGCGAGCAAAAAAATCGCCCAGGGCTATCTGTGCACCTCTCCTGTTGTCAGGGTCAGACGCTCAAATGACAGCTATTATATGACCTACAAGGGTGCCGGCCTTATGGTGCGCGAGGAGTACAATCTTCCTCTTACCAAGGAGGCATACATACATCTTGTCCAAAAGATTGACGGCCGCCTAATCGAAAAGACCCGCTATCTCATACCTCTTGACGGTGGTCTGACCGCTGAGCTTGATATATTTGAGGGTGATCTGGCTCCTCTTACACTTGTGGAGGTTGAATTCGACTCTGTTGACGCAGCAAATGAATTCACAGCGCCTGACTGGTTTGGCGAGGATGTCACTGAATCCGGCAAATATCACAACAGCTATCTGAGCCGATTGGAAAATTCATAGTACTGCCTGGTCTTTATCGTATTCTTTAAATCATCATACCGCTTTTGCAATGGTCCCTCAGGAACTACAACATCCATAACCACCGCTATGTCATCTATAAGGCGGTCGGTTATGGTATCCCTCATTGAGACAAGTATATTGTACTTCTCTTCAAAGGTATCCGCATCAAGGAACTCCAGCAAACGCGGATCCGGTGCCTGGCCTTCATCTGCATCCGGCGCCGGCATATCCTCCGGCTGTTCCTTAAGTGTGATCTTCTCAAATCTGTATTTCTGCTTCACATCAGGATATTTCTCATGGTCCACCTCGCTTACAAACATATCGAGTGGTCTGGCGTATATTCCAAAATCATCATATAAAGCCTGATAAATCACAAGCTTTTCCCCTGTCTCTGAATGTGTCGCCACTGTAACTATCTGATACAGCTTATTCTTAAAGTGCCTGTAAAGCTCTCCGGGCTTTGGTGTTCTGTCCATCATTTCTGCCTCTTTTCCTATTATTTAAAAGTTGTTAATCATGTCTAAGCCTTCCCCAAGGAAATCTCTCTCAAACTCCAGATTGCCACTGTATCCCATGGCAATCAGATCATCAACACTGCCAAACATGCTCTGTGTCTCAGCCTCTATAATCTTTGCACCGTCTGCCGCTTTGGTATGCAGTGTCTGGCAGTTTCTTGAGTGCTCCTGAGCCAGCCTCTGCTGTGCCTCGCTATGTCCGTGCATAGCCTCAAGCTCTTTTTGTGTCGTATCATCCGCAAAGCGTGCGTTATTTTTCACGGCCCTCTGCACTATATCCGGATTGCTCTGCTGTGGCTGTACTCTCTGCTGCATCTGTTGTCTCTGAGGCTGCTGTGCTCTCTGCTGCATCTGTGGCTGTGGTCTCTGCTGATATGTCTGGTTCAATGCATTCATACCCGACTGAACTGTATTCTGCATGCTGTTCCATATCTGCTGCATCTGCTTCTGCTGCGGTCTCGGTTTGTTTGGCTGCGTATTTTTGCTGCCTGCGCTCTTTGATTTTTTGTTAATGTAAAAAATAGCTCCTAAGATAATTGCCCAAATTATAACATCCATATTCTGCTCCTTTATCAATCTGCATTTTCTATGTCAATCCCTGAATATCCTGCACATATCGCGCAGTATGTATTCTGCTGTCTGTTCCGGCTCCCATTGCTTTGCAATGCCCACAAGCAGCGGCTTAAGCTCTGACAGTATCCTTGCCGTGCGCCTATCTGTCGTGCCCTCATACTTATCGTTTATGGCCTCAGCCTGCTTCACACATGCCTCAAGCTGCTTTAATATATCCTTCCAGAACTCCTCGTAATATATCTCATGCACTCTCTTAGTCTTTTGTGTGAAATTTAGCTCTGCAAGCTCTTTGTTGCTGTGCCCCAGATAGAAATATGACAGAGCAAACAAATCAGGCTTTTTCCTTTCAAGCCCCTCATTTGTCAGGTGTATCAGATTCTCTATCTCACTCTGTAAAATGATACCGTTGTCAAAGGATGACAGATATCTCTCCCCCTGCTTTACAACAGAGTCCAGAGTCGTGTGAAAATCCGTGTCCACCTTGCTGATTAAAAATTCATCGTCAAACATGCCGCTTTTCGCTTTGCAAGCCTTTATCAGCTCTCCAAAGTGCTTCCGGTCTGTTCCTGTGAGCTCACAATACCCGATAACTTGTTGCTCAAGCTCCTTTAAATCTGAAAGCAGGCTGCTTAAGCCTGTCTTCACGCCATAATAGCGCTTTGCAACACCGGAGGAATTCTTTTTGGTTTTGACATACAGCTTAAGCCAGCTGTTGACCACTGTCATGTCGGCACCCGCCGTATCCATCGCTGTCTTAAATTTCTTTTCCGTATCACTTAGTCCTAAAATCATCACACACCCTCAAACATCATTCTAAAACTATATAATAACAATTCTACACCATTATCATATTTTTTTAAAGAGCCTTTTTTCTCTCTGAAAAGCCCACTTTAAACGCAAAAAAGGAAGCCATACAATAACTGTATGACTTCCTATATACTCTTCATGTTATTCGCATCGTCGTGCAAATGGCACGAGCGGCTTTGTTATGATAGCAAAATCAGATTAACGACCGAACTGCATATCGTTGTTACCTGATTTTGTTGTGAACATCTCAAGCATGTTGATTGGATCGTTGTAATCCATAAGCCATCCCTCACGGGCGAAATCAAACTGTCCGTCCTTACGGCTGTTAAGGAATACGTTCCACTCCTGCTGCTCAACCTTTAAGTTGATACCTACCTTTGAAAGATCAGCCTGGATAGCCTCACCAATCTTTACATTGGCCTCTGAGTTGTTTACGAGGTATGAGAACTCGACAGTCTGGTTTACCTGGCCTGTGCTCTCATCTAATAATCCGATAGAAGCAAGAAGCTCTTTAGCCTCCTCAAAGTTCTTATCGTAATCTGTGCCGTAGTAGTCCTTGTTCTTGAACTCGCCACCGTTACCATCTGTAACGCCCTCTGGGATAAATGTTGTGGCAATCTTCTGTCCGCCCTGGGCGATTGTATCGATAATGTACTGACGATCGATAAGAAGACAGATTGCTTTTCTGAATACCTTAGCCTGGTCAGCATCTAATCCAAGTTCTGAGTAGAGCTTAGAGTTGATGTTGAAGCCTACGTAGTATGTTCCAAGGTTGTCAACTGTGTAGAACTCGCTAGTCTTCTTAGCTGCCTCAATCTCGGCTGTAGGAACTGTATCGATGAAATCAAGGTCACCATTCTGGTAAGCTGTGTAAGCTGAAACATCATCAGATGTAAGCATTACGTTCATCTCATCAACTGTTACATTGTCAGCATCCCAGTAGTTAGGATTCTTAACATATGTCATGCTTGAATCATGCTTCCACTCCTTGAGTGTGAATGCACCGTTTGTAACGAACTTGTCGCTTGCATCGTTTGCCCAGTCATCATTTCCCTCTACTGACTTCTGGTTTACAGGGAAGAAGAATGGGAATGCACATAAGTCAAGGAAGTATGGTGTAACTGCTTTAAGCTTGACTGTAAGAGTCTTTCCATCCTCAGAAGCTACTACATCATCAGCAGCAAGACCCTTTGTATCATCATATCCTGCGAATACTGCGCAAAGGTAGCTGTAATCTGCAGCTGTCTTAGGATCTGCAGCTCTCTTCCAAGACCACTCAAAATCCTTTGCAGTAAGCTCATCACCGTTTGACCACTTAAGACCGTCACGCATTGTGAATGTGTATGTGAGACCATCCTCAGAAACCTCATAGCTCTCTGCACATGCAGGCTCAAGCTTGCCCTCAGCGTTGTAACGCATAAGACCCTCAAAGCTGTTTACTGCAAGACATCCGCCGTCAACAGTACTGTTTAATGCAGGATCGATATGATCAGGCTCTGATGCCATGAAAATGTTTAACTTTCCGGCATTCTTTGTGTTCTTTGCATTGTAGAAGTATTTCATACCCTCTACTGTTGAGTATACGTCTGTGACATAATCCTTGAGCATATACTGGTCATTGTAGTAGTAAAGTGGAATAACACACCATGTATCCATAAGCATATCCTCTGCCTGGTGCATCATCTCTGCACGCTTTGCAAGATCTGCTTCTGTACGGATAGATTCTACTAACTCATCATAGCCTGTCCAGTCTACGCCTGCTGATACAGAAGTATGAGAAGTGCCGTTAGCAGATGTGTCGTTAGTAGATATTTTGCTCTCGCTCTTGCTTCCACAAGCAGTCATGCCAAGTGCCATAGCTGCAACAAGAGTAAGTGCTACTAATCTCTTTTTCATCTTTCTTCCTCCTTATATAATGAAAAATAAATTTATGTTAGAACCGGCACATGTGGCTTAAGCTATATGCCGGTAAAAACCTTATATTAGCGGTTGAAGCATGCAACCATATGTCCGTTTCCTCTGTCTGTAAGCTCCGGACGTGCTGCAGCACACTGCTCTGTCGCGTATTTACAGCGCGAACGGAATGGACAACCGCTAGGCATGCGAAGAGGTGAAGGGACATCTCCCTCAAGCACGATTCGCTTGCTGTGTCTGGCAGTCTCAGGATCCGGAATCGGAACCGCTGAAAGCAGCGACTGTGTGTACGGATGGATTGGATTGTCCATCAGCTCATCTGCATCTGCAAGCTCCATCATATGACCTAAGTACATAACAGCTATTCTGTCAGAGATATGCTGCACTACAAGCAGATCGTGCGCTATAAACAGGTATGATAACCCTCTCTCCTTCTGCAGATCCTCAAACATGTTGACTACCTGGGCCTGAATTGAAACATCAAGTGCCGATACCGGCTCATCACATACGATAAACTTCGGATCTACTGCAAGCGCTCTTGCTATTCCGATACGCTGTCTCTGTCCACCCGAAAACTCATGTGCATAGCGTGTGGCATGGTCTGCGTTTAGTCCAACTGTCTCCATGAGATCCATAATCATCTCATGTCGCTCTTTCTTGCTATTGTAAAGCTTGTGCACATCGAGAGGCTCTCCGATGATATCCTCAACCGTCATACGAGGGTTGAGTGATGAATACGGATCCTGGAATACCATCTGCATCTGCTTACGGTAAGGATGCATATTCACATCTATCTTCTTCTCACTGTCAAACAATACATTGCCGTCGAACTCAATGCGTCCTGCTGTAGGCTGATACAGACGTAAAAGAGTACGTCCTACGGTTGTCTTTCCACAGCCTGACTCTCCAACAAGTCCAAGCGTCTCACCCGGCTTTATGGCAAATGACACATCATCGACTGCCTTTAATTCCATCTTTTTAAATCCGTCATGAACAGGGAAATACTGCTTCAAATGGTCTACCTTGAGCAGGTACTCGTTGTTATTTGTCTCATTACTCATTTGATTTTCCCTCCTCCATCATATTCTTAATATTCATCCAGCATGATGCGAGATGATCCTCTCCAACCCAGATTTCCTCCGGCTTTTCGGTGAGACATATCTTCATAGCGGCATCACAGCGAGGGCAGAATGCACAGCCCTTTGGCATGTTGAGCATATTGATTGGTGTGCCTCCGATAGGAACAAGCCTAGTTTTTGAATTGGTCTTTGTAGGGATTGAACGAAGCAGTCCCTTTGTGTACTCATGCGCCGGGCTGTAGAATATGGCATCTGCTGTTCCTCTCTCACACACACGACCGCCGTACATAACTATGATCTCGTCACACATTGAAGCAATGACACCCAGATCATGTGTAACCATGATGATTGCCATGCCAAGCTTTTCCTGCAGTGACTGCATAAGCTCAAGAATCTGTGCCTGGATAGTCACATCAAGAGCTGTTGTCGGCTCATCTGCGATAAGGATATCCGGCTCACAGGCTAATGCCATAGCTATCATGACACGCTGTCTCATACCACCCGAAAGCTCATGAGGGTACTGATTTACACGCTTCTCAGGCTCATTAACGCCTACAAGTGTGAGCATCTCTATAGCGCGCTCCTTTGCTTCCTTCTTTGTACGGTCTGTGTGAAGAAGCACTGCCTCCTCAAGCTGGTAGCCTACCGTAAATACCGGATTAAGCGATGTCATAGGATCCTGGAAAATCATGGAAATCTGACGACCGCGCATCTGACGCATCTCTTTTTCCGTTAATTTCAGAATATCCTGATCTTCATACATAATTTCACCGGAACGAATCTCTCCCGGCGGGTGTGGAATCAAGCGCATAATGCCACGCGCAAGGGTTGTTTTTCCTGCACCCGTCTCACCAACCAGACCAAGGGTTTCACCTCGCTTAATCTGCAGGTTTGCATCGTTCAGTGCGTAAACCACACCATCTGATGTGGAATAGACGATATTTAAATTCTTAACATCCAACAAAATATCGGACATATATATCCCTCCTT
>OGFI01000307.1_pt1 | contig 42348 bp, 38 predicted proteins | sample 1570901 | NCBI WGS metagenome assembly OGFI01 (sample SAMEA2582018, study PRJEB24529) | metagenome | biome: Human gut stool | place: China | collected 2011 | reverse complement strand
CTCAATACTGGGGTGTTTGCCCACAAGCCATCGACTTTAGCCGATGGTGGTTGACATTACAGTCGTTCCAGCACGTGGTACTTCAAAATATCATCATCGCTCAACAAGGTGTTTTGTCCTTTTGCATGCGCGATGCTCCAAGGAGGTCCCGGCCGATGCGTCAGATTATCTGCCTCATGGTTCCAGACATCGTGCTGCTAATAGTATTGACCGTATTTTTGCGCCGTTTCGTTAATGACGTCAATAATGTGCTGGGCATCATCAATCGCGACGACCTTTGGCATGAAGTCATAGTTATCAGCCAGCTTATCGGTATATTTGTTGTCGCGGTATACCGATCGCCGTTCAAGCTGCGGTCTGGTTTTGTAGTCTGCAATTTATTTTTCGATGCAATTTAAGCTGATTTTACACCGAAAAGAGAATCGATGCACTGCTGAATCTAATCCTGATATCATTGGCGGTCTCAAAATGCTCAAATTGGATCATACCGGTTACTGCTTAATTCTGCCTGCCACCACCGATAAAAATCAGCGACTAACCATAAATTGCCATCCTAAACTGCCATAATTGTACATTTTCAAATTGCCATTTCTGTACAATTCTTAATTGCCTTTGACAGTGCTTACGAAAATAAAAAAATATCATCCGATCACAAACGTCAATCACGTTCACAATCGGATGATAGCAATCTAAAATCTAAGAGATCCTAACTTAATTTAAATTCCGGGTAGTAGCGCTCAATCAGGTCAATGGCATGGTTGGAGATTTCGATGCCATCATAGGCCTGACGATAGTAACGAATCAGCCGTTTGAGCCGCCAGTTGAGTTCATCTTGGTTGTAGTAGTTCAAGGTGAAGACATCCGCCACATCAAATAATGGCTCTGGCAGCATTGTTCCAAAATCATTCAATTGATCATCTGAGCGTTTCAGATCGCGACCAAATTCCTTTAAGGCATCAACGCCACCAACATTTTCAACAATTCCAAACCCTTTGCCAGCAATGATTCGTGGTAGATTCTTGGCACTCAGCTCATTTTGATCGTCCAGCTGCTCAATTTTCAGCTTAATTTCCCAGCCATCGCCAAAGTCATAGCGGAATAAGAATTCATCCCCGACATTAAAGTAGTTGAGCCGAAAATCATTTAAGCCAACATACTTGATCTTGGGTCCGCCTGGAAAACTTGGTACCATGCTGTATTCTTCAGGATTGTTAACCATCACCAATAGACCATCATCAGATTGGTAAGTGAAGTCATACTGATGCTCCGCGTACATTTCAAACATAATTTCCAGATAATATGCCAGCTCAGTAACTGGCAGGTTCTTTTTGATCTTGAATCGCCGCCAGGTTGCGGGTGAGCGAAAGTCTTTTAGTGCAGCCTTGATTATATAGGTTGGAATTAGCTTTGCCATATCAGTTTCCTCCAAATATTTGCCTTTGCAGCCATTGCATCGTATAAAGCTTTTGAACCGAGTATATCATAAGGCACCTGCCTGCTGAAATCATAAGCCATAGCAATGAAAACGCTCTATCCGGTTGCCGATGATGGCACAGCGCGCTAAAATTAATACATAAATACATATCTTTCTAGCAGATTTTACATACTAAAGGGCTAGGTGCTTGGTTGCGCCTAACCCTTTTTTCTTAAAATATGTATGACTAATTTAGGTAACTATCGGCAATATCTTCAGCATAGTGAGTAGCATCAGGATAAATGAAACTCTTGCTAATACCAATATTGCTTAGTTCTTTTCTGATTTTCTCTTTCATACAGCAAGGAATTGTAAAGGCAACTGCTTCATTCTCTTTGTTTGTATATAGCAAAGTATTGATACGTGACTGAATTCGATTTCTCCTCTTTTTTGTTTTAACTTCAGGATCAAGATCGGGATTGGGATCAGGATCAAAATCAATTGGAATCAGCATAAACAATCCTTGTTGATTCTTAATTCGTTGATCAATAATTCTTGGAGTAACGATTTTAGGCAGATACATTTCTACTGGGTTGATAATGTGGTCAAAATTGCCACTGTCTCTTTCGATCGCATGATATAAACGAATAGTAGGAATTGCATTGTTAAAATCATCATATAAGTTTAAAATTTTTTTAGTATTACACATGCATATATCTTTGAATGAACATTTATGTTGTTGTCTATGTAAATTTTGCAAATACTCTTCATAGGCATCTTTCCAATAAACTTTCTGATTTTTGGCTGAATAGTACTTACTGAGCCCCTCATAAAATTTCATAACTTCTTTTATGAAGCCCTTGCTATCCTTTCGTTTCATTCTAGCTAAAGAAGTTTCAATTTCAACTTGATCACTAAAAGAATCCCGCTTAGAGGACTTAATCCTCAAAAATTTAAAAATACTATGGGAGACATCTAATTCAGAGAAAGAGACATTTAACGCTTTATCAACAAACTCTTCATTGTAAAAGTTATTAAAAACATATACTACGCCATCTTTACAATTATCTTTTTCTACGGCAAAATACAGAGCTATCAGCGCATTAGTCGTTAAATCTAACAGCCTAGTAGGCAATTGATGATGCTGCATCAGGGCTAATCTATCAACATTATTTTGACAATCTTTGAATAAATCAGGATACCTGGCAATAAAATCATTAATCATGTTTGCTTCATATTCATAGCGTTCATTATTGCGAAATAAACTAGGGCACGTATTTCCATATTCAATGTTGTCTTGTCCACGGAAATATAGTTCCCTTCTATCATAATCCTCATTGTTAACCATGTTTTCTTTATTATCTCTATCTTCTTTTTCCAATATCGAATAGAGTTCTTCCACTTTTTTTACATAATCAGCCAGACTAGTAATCTCATTATCTTCAAAATATTGATTACCTAAGTTTTCAAGTTTTAATTCGTGCATACTTATTCCTCCCAACCATTTAGTATCCATTAATATATAATATATACTAATTATATATTAAGCGTTTACCTCACGAATATCATACTTTTCAATGATTTTTTCACCTGGGAAACCGGCTTGATACTCTTTGACAGCTTCAATCTTGGTATTTAGCGAATAGCGATGATTGAATGAACGATGGCGAACTCCCGCCAAACCATGCAAGAGAAACTGCCGAATCCATCTTGTCATCGTATTCTGATTGACATGATGCATATCGGCATATACTTTGAGGCCGGATTCTGTCTTTTGATAGCCGTAAAGCAACTCTAGTCTATTCATTGTCGAATAACTTGAAATGCAAAAACCCCCTTAAGGAAATAACACTTTTATTATTTCAAGTGTCACCCTTAAGGGGATTATAGCCTCGCATACTCATCACTTCCTTAAAAGATTAATAAAGTGAGTATACAAAAAATGCAGGAAAACCGACAATTTTAAACCGCCGATTTCCTACGTTTTATAACCGCCCTTTACAGAATCATCAAACAGATCCAGATCATAGTTTTCAGCGACCACTGCAGCTAAGCCATCAATCCCTTTGCGCAGGTCGGTTTTACCGCAGACGATGAAAACATGCTTCGGCTGGGTCCAATTAACTAGCATGATCAACGAGAAGTTTAATCAAGTTTTCAACCATTGCCGGATCCGCGTCTTGATAGATGTTGAGCCGTACCTTCTGAATCGAAAGTGATGCCACCAGCACGCGCCGGTTAGTCTTGCGGTCGTTTGAAGTGGCGCTGACTTCAACGATTTCATTTTGAGCCATCAAAAAGACCTCCTATATGAGTTTCCTCAAGTATAGAAGGTCCGTGTGGCGGTTGGAATACGTGTTGTTACGGTGTGCTTACGGGGCACCTCGCCAAGCAGTGAGATGCCCCATTTTTTTCAACACGTACTGTTAAGGTGTGCTTACACCGGATCTCAGTCCAGGCTGCGATCCGGTTTTTTAGTCGGTAATTTAGTTTTCGGTGCAATTTAAACTGATTTTGTACTGAAAGCAGAATCGATACACTGCTAAATCCAATCATGATATCCTTGGCAAGCTCGATGCATCATGATCAAGCAAAACATTTAAAATCGCTTCTTCTGTACCTCATTCGGCGAGTAAAGCTATCACTTACTTCACCGCCTTTTCTGTAGCCTTGAGCAAATTCAGATAGGAATCGTATATCATTCACATGTGATTAAAATCAAAGGAAAACCACATCGTTTAGCATCAGTCAATTCTTAAATCGCCCTTGACACCGTGTACCTACTATGAAATCTTATCTAACCAAAAAATAAATTTATTACTATCAAAAATCCATGTAAATAATGTTTTTCCAAAGAAATAATACATCACAGAAACACATATTATTATACCTGCAGCCCATACAATGTCCTTTGTTACATATATATGTCCATCTTTTATAAATCCTAATGAAGAATAATAATTTGCAAATATCGCATAATCAAGAAGTAATGCAGGTCTCATTAGTCTATCCATAACAATGCTAATTAATAATAATGGCATAAATAAAAAAGATACTACGTTTATGTGATAAATTTTTTTTGCAATTGGATTTTCCAAATGATTAATATGTATTTTATGTGTTAAAAACGTAAAATACGCAAACATAGCAAGTTCAATTACCGGCCTTAATGCATTAAACTTATCATATATATACATTGATGAATTTACGCTAGCTAAGGACATAGCAAAATTTTTGATAACATTCAAGCCTGCTAAATTCATAAAAAGAACTACAGTAGCAAAGAAAGCCGATGTTCGGAATATTAATTTAGAATATTTATCAAAGCTTTTAGTATTTACAACAAGAAAAAGTAAATATGTCAACATTGAAGAATGGAATAACGATGCTATCAAAACCCCGACCATATATTTGAATGACTTTCCATCAAACAAATATCTCATCGAAAAAATTATTATTGATACTCCAATAAAATTACGTATTTGTTGAATATCAAACAAAAAATAATACGCAAAATACAACATCAATATATAACTATAGTTACTCGTGATTTTTCTAAATGTAACATAGCAAAGTGCAGTGCACCAAATGAAAGTTAATGCCATATAAATATTAAAAGGAACCCCTATCTTCGCTAACAAATAGGAATACAAAATAAATCCCTTTTCAGATCCAAAAGAAAAATTCCCATTTAGTGCACCTTTAATGGACATACTTGGATACTTTTCATATATTGCCTCATATATTTCATTATCACCTCTAAAATAGCCCAAGTGTTGATAAGTAGGTGTAGTCACTTCGCAAAACATTAACATCATAAGGCACAAAAAAATAAATAGTATTAATTTACCATGTTTCTTTTTTACAGCATTTATAGCATTAAGTATATATACAAAAATATATATGAAGTGGCTCATTCCACTACCCCCTACTTTTTACTTGCAATAATTTTATAATCATCATTTATCTTCACTTATATTATTTATACACATACTTATTTATTTCTTCACCATTTATATTTTAATGTGTTATTCATATATTACATTTATGAATAGGTAAAATACGTTTATTGGAGAGTGTCAATAATCTTGTGTACTTTTCAAAAACCTTCCTCATATGAATTGTTGCCTAAATAAACATAAAATTCAAGGTATTCTTACAATCTCGAAAGCCACAATGAACCTGATTCCCAAATTTATCGTTATTATCAATTACCTGTGTGATTACAAAACGTTGAATAGTTTTTTATTATGAAATTGTTTCTTTTGACGAACTTTATGTTTCATTTTCTTATTGAATACTTTAATTAAATCATTTGAATAAATAGAACTAACAAACGATTAGTATAAAATCATGAAAAGTAAAAAGGTTTATCATTTGGTAATAATATTTCGATTTTCATTAAGCATGCAATTCGCTAAGATTACGTGCTATATGATTCAAATAACATTAGAATTTGGCACGTGGGTAAACACTAGTCTAGTAATGCTATTTTCTAGACTAACAATGCAATCAACGATAAATAACTGAACTTGAATAATTTTGTGTTCTTTCAATCCTTTCAGCAATTCTAATCAAGTTTCACTATTTTCACTAGAAATAGCTGAATAATCTAGGGTTTCTTTACCATTCCATCATTGTGGATTTCAATCGCTACATTAATTTCAACAGTTCACGCTTCAATGAAATATACGTAGTATCTAAAGTATTACAAATGTTTAAATTGCTTAGCATGGAATTCAGTAACTAGGTTGCTAACTTGTTTAGCAATACTAGACACCGTTACTAGTGAATAATAACTACCGTACATTGCAACAAGTTCATTTTAAAGCAAAAACTAACTGTTTTTGAAAATTTTTGATCTGATGATAGCTATCCTTATTACAGGACAGGTTTTGTATCTATATTGTTTTTGGAGATTCAATCATACGTTCTTTTTTCAATTTATAAAATTATAATAGCATTTACTCGTTTTACCAATTTTTCATTATATACAGACAATAGATTCATAATCGAATTATTCACAGTTTTTATCTCAATACTAATTTTGATATTTTTTTAGTTAACCAATAATTATTTGGAATAATCATACGAAGGATAATTGATTTCAGCCATCCATATTCTTGGCCTAACACTATTTTTGTATATGGATTCTTATTAAAGTTTAATTGATGTAATATTTTTTTAGTTCTTTGATATTCTTCTTGATCTGAATTATAAGCTGAAACTATGCACAAAAGGATTCCAGCATAAATTGGTAAATACTGATAATATTGCTTCAATTTTTTTTCATATACTGTTCCATCAATAAATTTTTCCTGTTCAAATGTCCATTTTAAATTTTCAATATAGTGATTAACTTTTCCATCATATGATCCTCCACTCATACTTTGATGACCAACACGATAAAAATATAATTTTTTATTAACTGTTACAATTTTTTTTGCCTTTAATACTATTCGTAAATATACTCCATCGCCAGCACGATTCCATTCTTGCAAAATTTCTTTATTTTTAACTAATGATGTTGCCACCAACTTACACCATGGTTGCATATTCCTTTCTATAAATTTCCAATCCAAATTACCATTATAAATTTTAAACCACTTTTCTTTATTTTTATTTTTTTGAGGAAAAAAAGAATAATCACAGTTTACAAAATCTGCATTTTGTGAAACAGCAGCATTGTACAACTCTTGAATCATAGATTTATCAGCAAAATCATCTGCATCTAGCCAACATATATAATCACCTCTAGCATTTTTAACTGCTGTGACTCTTGCAGAAAATAAGCCACGATGAGGTGCATGAATAATACGTAAATTATGATATTCATCTGCAAGTTCATCGAGAATTTTCGGTGTTTCATCTGTACACCCATCATCAACGACAATCACTTCAATATCTTTATATGTTTGCCGACAGGCGCTCGTTACGCATTCACTAATATACTTTTCTCCATTGTAGACCGGAATTAAAATGCTAATCATGCCTTAATTTTCTCCTAACTTTTTCTCATCAAAGTTCTGAACATAAATTTTCTTATCCAATTTGGAGCAATTGACGAACCACTTCGAACTACGCAACTTTTAATGTATTGACTATTTCCAATAAACCCATTATCTTTCATGAACTTAAAAAGTTCCGACTGTGATTTTGCATATTTCCACCCAGCACGTCTTCTAAACATGTCAGAGCCTGCTCTCATATGAAGTAATGGTTCTTGAATGTTATAACCTTGATATCCTGACATCAACATTCGCAACCAAAGATAATAATCTTCCAATAAATAAAAATCTTGATAGGAACCAACATCTTCTACCGCAGACTTTTTATACATCACACAGGGATGATTAAATGGGTTGCGTTTCTTTGCAAATTTAACGATTTCATCATTAGTTTCCGGTAATATTCGTTGTGTGTCAACAATGTTAGGATCATTAGTAAATTCTTCAACAATTCCAGAGCAAATGCTTACTTCAGGGTGTGTATTAAATATAACAACCTGTTTTTCACAACGATCCGGATAAGAAATATCATCACTATCCATTCGAGCAATCATTTCATTTTTACAATATTTAATTCCTTCATTTAAAGCATTACCTAAACCAACATTTTTCTTTAATCGAACGACGTTCAAAACGTCCCCCATTTCTCTTTTTTTATCATCAATTACTGAATTCAATTCAGTATTTAACGGACCATCACATATCAACACAAAATCATCAGTTTGAAGTGTTTGCATTTGAATGCTTTCAATTGCTTGTTTTAAATATTGAGGATTTTCTTTACGGTAAACCGACATCAATACAGAGTATTTTGAAATTTTCATGCTATGCTCCACAGGTTAATATTACAAAACATTGGCATCATAAAATTAGATATTCTATATTCACTTATATTTTCCACCATATAACTCCTAATAATCATTTATTTCAATCACGTTTAATTCAGCCTTTCGAAATACACTTCAAATCATTATTATTAGACCAACTTAAATTATTCAATAAGCGATAAGAAAGCAGCAATTCACTTATAATATCTCTACCCTAAAAATTTTCGTATATGATTGTTTATTGTGTAATATTTAGAATGAAATTAAGCACAAATACATTCAACATTAAAAATTTCCAGAATTCAGGCCTCATCATTAACAATGCTTTATACTCTAATTTCACTTAATTTATCATTTATTTCACTAATCAATTACAACACATTACTTTCTTTAGTTTAGCCATAATAGGTTTGAACATTTTTCCTAATCTAGGTTCATACAACTAAATTATTCTTCAATTTTTATGAGAAATTCATGTAAGGCCACTTGCCACGTTGGAATAGTAAATCCTGTAGCTTCAGCTTTTTTCAAACTCATAATGGAATGTCGTGGACGATATGCCTTTTGCGGGTATTTTTCAGAAGTAACAGGTGCTACTTCAACATCCTTATCCTTTAAAATTTCACGGGCAAATTCATACCAAGAACAGCTATCTTCATTCGATAATTGATAAACACCATATTCACAATGGTGATCAACCAGATATGTCATAAATTCTGCCAGCGTCCTTGTCCAGGTTGGGCGACCAATTTGATCGTTAACCACCGTCAAACGATCATGTTCCTTAGCTAAACGTAACATTGTGTAAACAAAGTTTTTACCATATTCACCGAAAACCCATGAAGTTCGAATGATGTAGTAATTGGTCATGGCCGTTTGAATAGCTTTTTCACCAGCTAACTTTGCCTTGCCGTATTCATTCTTCGGATTAGTCGGATCATCAACTTCATATTCACCATCCTTAGTACCGTCAAACACATAATCCGTACTAAGATAAACGAGTTTAGCACCAACCTTAGCTGCTACCTCAGCTAAGTTACGCGTTCCTTCTTCGTTTACTTTCCAGTTGATCTCCTTGCCTTCATCTTCAGCCTTATCAACTGCCGTATAGGCTGCACAATGATAAATCACTTCCGGCTTCAGAGCCGCTACTTGTTCATCAACTACTTGACGATTGGTAATATCCATATCATCGGCATCACGTGCTTCATAAGCAATCCCACGTTCATCCAACAAATGACGCAATTCAGTCCCTAATTGACCATTAGCGCCGGTAATTAAGATTTTTGTCATTGTTATTTCTCCATAATTCTTTCCTTAATGTTAAAAATCGTCGAATCATTTGTAATTCGACGATTTTAGCTATTTATTGGCCATTCTCAGCATACTTAGCTTCCACGGCCGCCTTTTCAGCTTCCCACCAATCACGATGCTCAGTATACCATTTGATTGTGTCTTTTAAGCCCTCTCTAAAGTTCGTATACTTCGGTTCCCAACCTAATTCAGTTCGTAATTTGGTAGCGTCAATCGCATAGCGCAAGTCATGTCCTGGACGATCCTTGACGTGATCGTAAGCGTCTTTAGGTTGACCCATCAGTTCTAGAATCAGTTCCAAAACTTCTTTGTTGTTCTTTTCACCGTTAGCGCCAATTAAATAGGTTTCACCAATTTTACCCTTGGTCAAAATTGTCCAAACGGCTCGTGAATGATCATTGGTATGAATCCAGTCACGCACGTTTTTGCCCGATCCATAGAGTTTCGGCCGAATGCCACTTAAGATGTTGGTAATTTGACGAGGAATGAATTTTTCGATGTGTTGGTAAGGGCCATAATTATTCGAACAGTTGGAAATCGTAGCCTTCAGTCCAAATGAGCGAACCCATGCCCGTACCAATAGGTCCGAACTAGCTTTGGATGAGGAGTAGGGACTGGAGGGACGATATGGTGAATCAGGCGTGAATTTTTCGCCAGGGCCCTCACCATGACCAGGCAAGTCTTCCCGCAATGGCAAATCACCATAAACCTCATCAGTCGAGATATGATGGAAACGAACATCATACTTACGACAAGCCTGAATCAGCGTGTAGGTACCCACAATATTGGTTTGAATAAAGGGATCCGGATTCTGCAGCGAGTTGTCATTATGACTTTCAGCTGCGTAGTGAACCACGGCATCAGCTTTCGAAACCAATTGATCGACCAATTCTTTGTCACAGATGTCGCCGACTACCAATTCCACACGATTAGTTGGTAGTCCTGCCAGATTAGCCTTATTGCCAGCATACGTCAGCTTATCCAATACCGTAATGTGTTCTACTTCCGGATGGTTGTTAACTACATAGTGAACAAAGTTGGAGCCAATAAAGCCACAGCCACCCGTTACGATAATATTCTTAAATTCCGTCATGCTCGCGTCTCCTAAATTTCACCATAAACAAACGGATTGTCCTTTTCGAATTCCGTCAACGTTGGTTGTTTGGCATCTTTTTCAGAAGTAATGGCCTTGTCAAATTCAATTGGCCAATCAATATTAAGTTCGGGCGTCTTAAACGAAATTCCGCCATCAGCCTCTGCATCGTAGTAGTTGTCGCACTTGTAGACAAAGTTGACATTGTCAGTCAGCGTCAGGAAGCCATGCGCAAAACCGCGTGGTACCAACAGCTGACGATGGTTGCTGGCAGAAAGAATATAGCCTTCCCACTGCTTGTACGTTGGTGAACCTTTCCGCAGGTCAACAATGACATCCAAAACCGCCCCGGTAACCACGCGAATCAGCTTGGTTTGTGCGGCCTGACCACGCTGGAAATGCAAACCACGCAAAACACCGGCTTGAGTGGACAGTGATTGATTATCCTGGACAAAGTCAAAATCAATGCCGGCAGCCTTAAAGTCACGATCGGAGTAGGTTTCTTCAAAGAAGCCGCGGTGATCGCCAAAGACGGCTGGTGTGATAATCTTAACGTCTTGTAATTTTGTCGTTTGAACGTTTAATTTACCCATAGTCTATTTCTCCTCTGCCAAACGCAATAAGTACTGACCATAGTCATTTTTCTTTAATGGCTGTGCCAGTTTAATCAGCTCTTCTTTATTTATATATCCCATCCGATAGGCAATTTCTTCAATTGCTGCTACCTTCAAGTTTTGCCGTTTTTCAATCGTGGCAATAAAGTTGGCTGCTTCCAACATTGAGTCATGCGTACCAGTATCAAGCCAGGCATAGCCGCGACCCATCAACTGCACATCCAGTTGACCACGTTTTAGGTACTCTTTATTGACGTCAGTAATTTCTAATTCGCCACGTTTTGAAGGTTTGATGTTTTTAGCAATCTCAACAACATCATTATCATAGAAGTAAAGCCCAGTCACCGCGTAGTTACTCTTAGGCTTTTTTGGTTTTTCTTCCAGTGAAAGGACATGCATATCTTCATCAAATTCAACGACGCCAAAACGCTCTGGATCATTAACATGATAACCAAATACCGTTGCACCATTTTTCTTTTCGGCAGCATCCTGAACTAATTTTGAAAGTCCAGAGCCATAGTAAATATTATCACCCAGTACCAAGGCTACCGAATCATTGCCAATAAAGTCTTCGCCTAAAATAAATGCTTCTGCCAAGCCATTGGGTTGTTCCTGCACTTGGTAAGAAAAACTCATCCCAATTTCTGAACCGTCCCCTAATAGTTCTTCAAACAATGGTAAATATTCTGGCGTTGAAATCACCAAAACCTCACGAATCCCTGCCAGCATCAAAGTTGACAATGGGTAATAAATCATCGGCTTATCATAAACCGGAATCAGTTGCTTAGAAATCCCACGTGTAATTGGGTAAAGCCGTGTCCCGCTACCCCCAGCTAAAATAATACCTTTCATCAATATATAAATTCTCCTCTATATAGTATTAGTATAATTTTATTTGGCCATTTTATTTCAATATCAAAAATTAGAATTTGCTATATATCATCACACTAATGACCATTCTATATTTGGAACGATACCACTATGCTTCATATATTCCGCTATGAAAGTTAAATTTTCATTATCTAAAAACTACTTCTGAGACAAGTAACCCCTATTTCATTTAAAACAGTCGATATTTGAACTAACATAAAAACTAAAAATATCTATTTTTATATTTGAGAAAGTATTTCCACTGTTCGGGCATCAATTGTTTAGTCATAAATAAATAGCTTATTGAATATATTGCAAATTTCAAAAAAATGTTATTTACGAGTAACGTCAATAGGTAAATTAATAAAAGGCCCAAAACATATATACTTTCCTTTCTCTTAGGTTTCATATATGAAAAATATTTCAAATTTAGCAATAACCAAATGCAACAACTTATCATTGTAGAAAAAGCAAACCACATAGTATTTGAATTTATTAATACTATAACAATATCTATTGCAACTGCTACTATTAAAGATATCAATAATCTAATAAAGTAATCTTTTTGTTTTTTATAGGCTTTATATAAATTAACAAATACTGCAACATTCAAGCTTAAAAAGATTTGAGTAATCAACAATATAGAAGTTATACTTATTGCTTGAATATACCTTGTCATAAAGTTATAGATAACAAATTCCAACGCGTATATAGTTAATGGTATAACCATCAAGATACAAACTAAAACTTTCTTGATTTGTATTTCAAAATAGTGATCTTGACGTTTCGAAATATTACTATACAAAGTCATTGCAATCGGTGTTATGAACATGTTCACAACCGTTAACATCTGACTAGCAAAAGAAAACATTGAAAACTCTTTAATTGGTAAAGTAAACTTAATAAACCATTTATCTATACCAATAAAAATCGAATATGCAAAGTTTCCGATCATTAACAATATGCCAGCTTTAATAAACTGTTTGAATATTTTCGGATTAAATTTAGTAAATGTAACCCAATCTTTTTTTGCAAATAAATATGTACCTACAAAAAAAGGAACTGTTTCTATAAATACATATAAAATCATATAAATTCTGTAGTCTCTGACCTTTAATAAAACTAAGATTAAGTTTATAAGCATGTTTATAACAGAATATATGTTTATAATTAGTGTATAGTTAGTAAAATCACCAACTGCTTGAAAGATATAACTATAAAAAGTAAATATGACATTGGGAACAATAGTTGCACCAACACAAATAACAATTAAATTTTTTTCTAAAATACCAAATAAAATAAAAATAGTTGCTATTACAACTTCATATAACAATAATGAGCTCCACTGAACTGATATATCTTTCTTACTTAGGCTTCTTTCATTTTTTCCCCCATAAAATAAATAAATACCATCACAAAAGCCTAAATGAGTTATACCTATGTAAGAAGCATAGAACTGATATGACTTTAAATATCCATAGCTAGCAACAGATAAAACCATTGGGACTATAAAAGCAGATAAAAAAGTAACTACCATTTTTATCATGTTTGAACTAAAAACTCTATAAATATCTTTTTTCATATAGCCTATTATTTCCTTGTAAATTTATATTTAGTTGAATTTTTTTAATTTTCTAAAAGTATAAAAATACAAAGCAGTAAACGCAGTACATAACTTTATTTCTAAATAGTTAAAGTGTCTATACTTTTTGTAATAATAGACTTCACTTGCATTTTGCCACTTGTAAATTTGTCTCTGTTTAGCAATACTTTGAACGGTAGTTGAATGGTTATGTATAATTTTTACATTCAAGCAACATGCGCCTTTGATTCTTTTTCGAAGTAATTTTTCTGCAAGAATTGGTTCCTCCATGTAAAGAAAAGTGTGTTCATCCATATAGTTTATACTATTCATTTTTTTCAAATCAACAATCATACAGCATCCTTGAGGACGATAATTATAACAATAATCATTATTTTTTCCTCTTAATTCACTTGGTAAGGTCCGCCCTTTTTTTCTGTAGCGAATTTTTCCAAATGTTAAATCATATACAGATGGTCTAAACAGATTTCTATTCATTTCAACCCCTGAAGATGTAAATACTCTTGGTGAAACTACTCCTACTCTACTGTCCATTTTAAAAATAGACAGCATTTTGTTTATGTCTTCTGAATTTTCAAAAATAATATCTGTATTAGCTACTAGTCCATATTCAAATCCATTGTCAAATGCCCATTTTAAACCTATATTATTTCCAGCAGCATAGCCATTATTTCCTTTTGATCTCAGCAAAATATAATTATATTTCTTTTGCATTTTTTCTAAATGTTTCAAAGAATCGTTACTTGAATTGTTATCAACAACTACAATTTTAGTATGCTTAGGTAAATTCACTTTCGATAATTGTTCATTAATGAATTTCAAAGTTAATTTCCAAGAATTATAATTCAGAATAATTATCGCTAACTTACATTTTTCCATAATATTTAATTTCCCCATTTACTAATTTATTTAGGATGCCTTATTTTCAAAATTCCACTTAATATTTTTATCCTAAAAATTACTCCTTATAATTAAACTCTTTTTCAAGTAAATCTATGAGAAAATAATTATTGTATTCCCTAATATGCTTTTAGCATTATTAGGTAGAAACCGTTACAAAAATTTTTCGATATATAAACATAAATCCAAAATGAAGATATAACAGGGTAATAAATAAATTTATCTTGCTCCATCACCAGTAAACATAGTCTTTATTGTCTGCAAGGCAATCTTGATATCAAAAAGGAATGAGTAATGCTTAATGTAATAATTATCCAAATGACACTTTTCTTCTGGTGAGATATCATAACCACCATTTACTTGCGCATAGCCAGTAATTCCCGGGATAATACGTAACCGCTGCGGGAATTCCGGCCATTGCTTATAAAACTTTTCAGTCAGTTCTGGTCTTTCTGGTCGTGGCCCAACCAGGCTCATATCACCTTTTAAAACATTCCAAAACTGTGGCATTTCATCAATTCGCGTTTTGCGCATAAAACGGCCAACCGGAGTTACTCGCGGATCATTCTTTTTAGCCCATACTGCACCTGTTTTAGCTTCGGCATCATTCCGCATGGAGCGTAATTTGATAACCTTAAAATTTTTGCCCATATAGCCAACACGCTCTTGTTTAAAAAATACTGGTCCAGGTGATGTTAATTTGATAATAATTCCAAAAACCAAAATGAAAGGGGCACTGATAATTAAACCAATTACTCCAAATAAAATATCTAACAAACGTTTCCAGATTAGTTTACTTTTAGGAATAGGTTCACCAATATGTTTTAAATATTCATATGTATTATCTCGTGAAGTTTCGGTAATATGTACATTACTATTCGTGCTGTCCATGATTCTCCGCCCTCTTTTCTTCATAATCCCAATATTCTTTTAAGCCATCTTTTAACGTCCACTTAGGCTTAAACCCTAATGTCTTAATCTTAGTAACGTCTGCCAAAGATTTATCAATATCCCCATTACGTTTTGGCAAGTAGCTAATATTCAGCTTTCTATGCGCTACTTCTTCATATGTATGAATTACATCGTTCAATGATGTCTCACCGCCATCAGCTATGTTATATACCGTGCTGACTGGTGTTTTTTCTGCAACCAACTGCAACGCAGCAACTACATCCCCAACATAAACAAAATCCCGCGTCTGTGAGCCATCTCCATAAAGTGTGAAAGTTTCATTTTTTTGCAGTTTGTCCGTAATTATGGATAAAACACCCGAATATGGCGACTCCGGATTTTGCATTGGTCCATAAACATTAAAGAAACGAACAGCAGCTGTTGGAACCCCGTATAGATAATTGTAATCAAGAGTAAAGCGCTCGGAGGCATATTTATCAACCGCATAAGGCGTTAATGGCTGTACCGGCATATCTTCTTTTTTTGGCGATGCCTTTAAATTACCATACACGGCTGCCGACGAAGAAAAGACAAACCGTTTAATTTCTAATTCGTTTTCTCTAATAAACTCTAAAGTATCTAAGACAGATTCTTGATTAATCTTGTGAGTCGGTACTGGGCGTTCAACTGAATCAGCTACGCTAGCCACGGCGGCAAGGTAGTAAATATAATCAAAATTATTTTTCAATAGCAGTTCATGCATAAATTCATGATCACAAACATCATGCTCAATAAAAGTAATCTTATCTTGAATGTCAACTAAATTTTCCAGCCGTCCCATTGATAAATCATCAACGATCGTAACCTTATTCCCTTTTTCTACAAGGTCGTGCGCCAGATTCGAACCAATAAACCCTGCTCCACCAGTAATCAATACATTACTCATTTTTTTCTCCCACTTTATATGTATTTTTAGTCGAAAAGAGGGGCGAGGTCACCCCCCCCCGCCTAATTTTCTTAACTAAAAGAACCAAAAATGCTTCTTTTTAGGCAATGGCTGCCAATCTAAATTAACCTGGTCTCCATTAATTATGTCGCGCGCGTTTTGTTCATATGTATCAGCCAGCTCAGCGCCAAATTCACTGCGCAGTTTCTGTAGCGCCTCGCTGAGCTCGTATTCGCGATGACTCAAGGCATGCGCGTCAGAGGCAAAGATTGCTCCCTGCCCGGCCTTGATCATGCTGGTCGTAACCTTTTCAATCTTTTTGCCAAACCGGCCCAGATAGCTGCTGGACGTCAATTGAGTCAGACATCCCTGCTCTAAGAACGGCTGCAGTCTTTCCGGATGTTCCAACAGCTCGGCATTTCGTTCTGGATGGACGATAATCGGCACGATGCCTTGCTGCCGCAGTTTAAAGACCATTTCCTTAGCGTACTGTGGCACTTCTTGGCTGGGAAACTCCAGCAGCATGTAGCGGCCGCCCTCATCGGCGAACAAAATATCGTCTTTTTGCAAGGCTTCCAGCAGTTCGCCATTGATCCGAACTTCCTGACCTGGAAAAACCGTTAATGGAATCTCGTTTTCATTCAGCGCTTGTTGAAAGTCCGCCGTCAGTTGCAATACATCGGCTTTATGATTGATATAGTGCCCATTCATATGATGCGGCGTCAATAAAGCGTGCGTTACGCCATCATTAATCGCGTCTTGGGCCAGTTTTAAAGAAGTCGCGAGGTCAGGTGAACCATCATCCACGCCTGGCAACAAGTGACAATGCAGATCGATCAAAACCATCTTGATTCACCCTTCCTGATGTATGCGACGAGCCTAGTTTTCCGATTCTTTTTCGTAGCCGTAGCCATATCCATAGCCGTAGCCATAACCGTAGCCCGCGTCGTCTTCTGGTACGACGTCATTCATGACATAGCCTAGCAGATGCGCGTGACTCATCTTCAGGAGTTCAACGGCCCGCCGTACGCCTGCTTTTTGCGTCACGCCTTGCCGTACAACCAGCACCACGCCATCCACGCTGCCCGCAATCGTTTGCGTATCGGTAACTTCCAGCATTGGCGGTACGTCTAATACGACCAGATCGTATTGGGCCTGCACGGCTTCCAAAAGTACCTTCATGCGCTGTGAACTCAGCAGCTCGGCTGGGTTAGGCGGTACCGCTCCGCTTGGCAGCAGGTCTAATCCTTCAATGCCGCTTTCCTGAATCACATCATTTAAGTTGACTTCTGATTGATCACTGCTCAGAACCGTTGATAGGCCTGACTGTCCGGCCAGATCAAAAGTTGAATTAAGCGTTGGGCGGCGCATGTCGGCGTCAATCAGCAGCACGCTCTTACCTTCTTGCGCCCAGACAACAGCCAGGTTGGCTGCAACGGTACTTTTCCCTTCACTGATGTTAGCAGAGGTAAAAGCAATCGTCTTTAAGCGTCGGTCCACGGCCATGAAGTGAATGTTGGTACGCACGGTCCGAAACTGTTCCGCGGCGACGCTCTTAGGCTTGGCCACCGTGATCAGCTTAGCGCCGTTTTTCATCGTATTGTTGTCAACTCGTGACTTGCGTTTGAAGATTCCCATCATAACCCTCCTTTAGACACGGCGCGTCTGCGTATTTTGCGAACGCCGCTTGATTGAGAAACCGTCATCCAAGTTGATGTGGGTAATCTGACCAAGATTCGTCAAGCCCAGTTCATCAACCATAAAGTCGTTGTCACGGACACTGGTATCCATCAGATCGCGCATCAGTACAATCATAAAGCTGATCAACAGCCCTAAGACGGCCCCGGCCAGCGTAAACAGCTTAACGTTAGGCGATGACGGCTTAGTTGGTGTTGCAGCCCGAGCAACGACCGTCACGTTGTTGACATTCATGATCTTTTTGATCCGCTTTTTGAAGACGCTGGCAATCGTGTTGGCGGCTGCCGCGGATTTCTTTGGATTATCGGTTTCCACGCTGACCGAGAAGACTTGCGAGTTGGCCTGCGTCTTGATCGTGATCGCGTCTGACAGCTGGCTAGTCGTCATGCTGTAGCCTTGACCGGTGTGTTCAACCTTAGCTGGCTTGGCCGCGCTGACCAGCCGCTTGGTCCCATCAGCCAGCGTCTTGTACTTGGCTGGCTGGGCCTTGCGAATGACCTTAACTGGGTTGGCCAGCTCTTTTTTGGTTTCTTTTAGGATTACTGGACTAGTAATAATGTCCTTGTATGTATTGATAACCTGAATATCGGCCTGCTGGTTGTTGTAGGCCTGACCATTGGCATTGTTTTCATTTTTTTGGTTAACCAATAATTGCGTGGTTGCCGTGTATTTCGGCGTCATAATGAATTTAGAAACGATAAAGCCCGCCAATGCCAGAGCAATCGTACAGGTAATCAAAAACTTCAGATGTTTACGGCACAGATTAAACAGGCGACGCAAATCGATCGTGTTGTTACTGCTGTTTTCCAATGTTTTCCTCCTTTAATCAGTCACGCTGACGTGTTTAAGCTGCAAGGCATCGCGAATCTCATCGGATACGCGCTGCATCTCGCTGGTTGGCACGACTTCAAACGACTCGCCGCCTTCATTGTCGCCATGGCCCTGTGCGTGATCAGAAATCACTTTGCCATTAGCCTTGCGATACTTCATGGCTAAAGTCGTCATGTCGCTGAACGTCAGATTGGTCTTAGACTGATCAGCAATCGAATTCAAGAATTTTTGGTTGAGCACTGACTTATAAGAAGCAGCTTCCTTCATTAAAGCGGTAATGACCAGGCGCTGCCGTTCTTGTCGGCCATAGTCGCCCTGTGGATCATCGTAGCGCATCCGACTGAAGGCCAGGGCTTGGGCACCATCCATGTGATACGTCTTGCCCTTTTTAAAGCTGTAGCCTTCATAATCAAACGTCAATGGCGAAGTCACACTGACGCCGCCCACTTGATTAATGGCTTTTTCCAACCCGCCCATGTTGACCATTACATAGTAGTCAATTGGTACGTTAAAGTATTTTTGCACGGTATTGATGGTTTCTTTAACCCCACCATATGTATAGGCCGCATTGATCTTGGCCGGTGAATATTCAGCGTAGCCGGGCAGATTAACTTTCATGTCCCGCGGCAGGCTGACAATCGTGGTCGTCTTTTTTTGCGGATTGAGCGTCATCATCATGATCGTATCCGTCCGCCCTTTGTAATCACGGCCCAACGCCCCCGTATCAGTCCCCAAAAGCAGGATATTGATTGGCTTGCCCTGCTTGAGGACCTTGTCAGCATTCCGATATGTCTTGGCGCCCGATTCGCTATACATATTATTGGTAGCAACATGGACGTTTCGCCAGGCAACCCCCGCGAAAATCAAGGCGAGAATCACCAAAAGTCCAATAAATGACCACAAAATCTTCAAACCTAGTCGTTTCCGACGATGATGATGGTGGTGGTGGTGATGGTGCGAATGGTGCACCGGTTGATTTTGCTTCGATTCTTCATTCATATTTACATAGTCCCATTTTTTAAAAAATTTTTACATCTACATACCTTAAAATTATCCATGCATACACCAAAAAAATCAAGGCGTCAAGCCCCGCACGTCTTGTCGCACTAGGGTTTAACGCCTCGATTGTTAAAAGATTAATTTATTGATTTATATACACAGTTACGCAATGTTACGTTTGTTAACGCTGTATATTTATATTTTATAAATAATTTAATGAAACAAAATTTGTTAATAAATTTTTTTATTATTTATTGCCCGATACCGCGCACGGTCAAATCTTTATCAATGGTCTGGTCGCCATTATGAGCGGTAACGTGGTATTTGCCCGGCTTTTTAAAGTTATAGGTTTGATCAGCCCCCTGCGCGTTGCCGTTCAAAGTCGTCACGACGTTGTTATTGCTGTCTTTGATCTCAAACTGCGTGTTGGCTGGTGCCTTAAAGCTGACGGTCGCATCCCCGGTCTTGTTTAAGGAAACGTCAGTCGGAAAATCGACCTGCAGCTGACTGCTGGATGAAGAACTTGCAGATGATGAGCTGGCTGCCTGCGAGCTGCTGGAAGAAGCGGCCGCGGCTGACTCTGAGCTTGACTGGGCCTTGCTGACCTTAGTGGCATGTTCATTGGCAGGATGATGTTCAGCCGGCTCGCTGGTTTTATCTCTCGGCGCGGCAAATGCTCCCACCAGACCGATCACAAATAAAATGATCAAGCCCCAGTTCATGACTACCTGTCCTTTGCCGATCGCTGCCTGGGCATTCTTTTTGAGCCGCTGTGTCTGATAGATCCAGACGCCGACAAAACAAACGGCTGCTAAAATCATCAACAAAATGAACAGTTTCTTCATTATATAACTCATCCTTTTTCGAAGTTTGGCTAACTGTTATCTTAACACATTTAGCCAATCAGCCAATCAAACAATCATCAAATGACGTTTTAGAACACAAAAAAGCGCTGCTCGCTTTTAAGCAGCGCTTTGAATTAAGGCTTAGTCATTATTTGTAGTTAGGAGCAGCCTTAGTAATTTGAACGTCGTGGGGGTGTGATTCACGCAGACCAGCGTTCGTGATCTGAACGAATTGCGCGTTGTCAATCAAGGTTGGAATGTCCTTGGCGCCAACGTAGCCCATCCCGGAGCGCAAACCGCCGACCATTTGGAAGATCACGTCAGCAACGTCGCCCTTGTATTCAACCCGGGCTTCGATACCTTCTGGAACCAGCTTATTGGCTTCGTTGACCCCACCTTGGAAGTAACGGTCAGAAGAACCATGCGATTGAGCCATGGCCGCCACGGAACCCATCCCACGGTAGCCTTTGTACTTCTTGCCGTTTTCTTCAAAGACTTCGCCAGGGGCTTCCGTCGTACCGGCAAACATGCTGCCCAGCATTACGGCGTTCCCACCAGCAGCCAGGGCCTTAACAATGTCGCCAGAGTACTTGATCCCACCGTCAGCAATGATGGCCTTGCCGTATTCGTGAGCCACGGAAGCAGCATCGTAAATTGCCGTAATCTGTGGGACACCAACACCGGCAACCACCCGCGTCGTACAAATTGAGCCAGGACCGATGCCGACTTTAACCACGTCAACGCCAGCGTCAAACAGCGCCTTGGTACCTTCACCAGTGGCTACGTTACCAGCAATCAGCGTAACTTCTGGGAAATGTTCGCGAATTTCGGCAATCTTGCGCAGCACCCCAGCCGAGTGACCGTGAGCCGTGTCGATTACGATCGCGTCAACACCAGCCTTCAGCAGAGCCTCAGCGCGTTGGAACGTGTCGGACGTAACCCCAACGGCAGCCGCAACCAGCAGATGACCGTTTTCATCAACGGCAGCGCGGTTGAAGTTTGAGTTGGCAGGCAGTTCAACGCCTTTAACCGTGGCTACTTCGCCGGCTTGAGCATCGATGGACATGTTCTTGTGAACGACCCCCATCCCGCCTTGCAAGGCCATCGCAATTGCCATTGAGCTTTCAGTAACGGTATCCATCCCGGCACTGATAAATGGCACGTTCAGTTTAATATTCTTTGCCAGCTGCGTACTCAAATCGACTTCATTTGGCAAGACATGACTTTCCGCTGGAATCAGCAGCACATCATCAAACGTTAAGCCTTTCTTGGCAAACTTAGTATCCCAATTCGACATCAATCTGCACTTCCTTCTTTAAATATTAGCTACTACCTTACTAGGTTTTTGGCGATTGGTCAACGAATAATCGTGATTCTAACATAATTCTAATAATATTTTTCGGATTGTTCGGTTTTAACTCCTTTTAACCACCATTTTAGGACCAAATACAAAATCTGTCGGCGATAGATTCTAACAATTAAAAAAAGCACCGCGTTTCACGTGGAACCGCGATGCTGATTTTTATTGCCGCTGCTGACGGCGTGGCGAAAAGGCGCTGGTAATGTGGTAGCGTCCCCGCAGCCAGATGTCGAGCGCAAAAGCTGCCACCCCTAAAATCAGGTAGAACCATTGATTCAGACGTGGGTTGACGCTGTTTGGCATCATAGCCGTCAGAATGTAGATCAAAATCCACATTACCAGACCACTGACCACCGTAACGATGCGGGCCCACAATGGCCGTTTGACATATTTGCCCGTTTCTTCGTTTTTAATTGGCAGCATGTACTTGGCAATCCAGCCAAACAAAATCCCACCAGTAATAGCAACAATGATGATTGAAGTGATCCCCATATTACCGTTATGGGAAACCTTCATTGCTTGTGGAGAAATCCAGTCCATCAGCCCAAACATAAAGGTAAAGATAGCAAAGAACATGATCCCGTTATCCAGTGCCATCAGCTTTAATGAAGTCTGCGTCTGGGATTGTTCAGTTGGCTCCGGGTGCAGCAGCGCGTGGGCCCGCTGCGTTGGCGTACCAAACAGGCCGCGCGCCGTTTGACCAGTCTTTTGGCCTTCCTGCAGCGCTTTGAGCGTTTCTTCAAGCATGGCTGGCTTTTTGGCTGGGTCAGCGCCCTGTGCGTCCAGCTGCTTGTTTAATTGGAACATAAATTCTTCGTTTTTACGCGTCAGTCCCTGCTTGCCAAAAGCCCGCGCCGTTTCTTGACGCTGGTCTTTGGCGTATTCTTTTTGTCGCTGGCCGGCAGCGGCATTGCGTGGTTGTTGTTCTTTTGATTCAGCCAAGATGTTCTTCCTCTCTATTTAATTGATTTAATGCTTAGACGTTGAAGCGGAACTCAACGATGTCGCCGTCCTGCATTACGTATTCCTTACCTTCCAGCCGCAGCTTGCCGGCTTCTTTAACGGCCTGGGCACTGCCCAATTCGTCAAGATCCGCGAAGCTCATGACCTCAGCTCGAATAAAGCCGCGTTCAAAGTCAGAGTGGATGATGCCGGCTGCCTGTGGTGCCTTCGTGCCTTTCTTAAAGGTCCAGGCCCGCGTTTCTGGTCCGCCCGCCGTGAAGAAGGTTTCCAGTCCCAGCAGTTTGTAGGCTGCCCGAATCAACCGGTTCAGGCCGGGTTCTTCAACGCCTTCCATTTCCAAGAAGTCGGCCTTTTCTTCTTCATCCATTTCGGCAATCTGTTCTTCAGCCGCTGCCGCTACACCAATGACCTCGCCATCGCCCTTAACGTGTTCTTTGATGGCATCCATGTACTTGTTGGCATCTGGATCGGCCATGTCTTCTTCAGCGATGTTGGCAACGTACAGGACTGGCTTGCTCGTCAGCAGGAACAGACCCTTGACGATTTTTTGCTCTTGGTCGTTGAATTCAATGGAACGCACGCTTTGACCATTTTCCAAAACCGGCTTGATCTTGTTTAAGACTTCCAGTTCAGCCAAGGCTTCCTTGTCGCGACCCTTAGCTGCCCGTTGAACCTTGGCCAGCCGCTTGTTAACGGCATCCAGATCGGCCATTACCAGTTCCAAGTTGATCGTGTCGATGTCTTCGATGGGGTCAACCTTGCCGGAAACACTGGTGATGTCCGTGTCGTCAAATGCCCGTACGACATGCACGATGGCGTCAGTCTGCCGAATGTTTTCCAAGAATTGGTTCCCCAGACCTTCACCTTTTGAGGCCCCCTTGACGATCCCGGCAATGTCGGTGAACTCAAACGTGGTTGGCACGATCTTTTTGGCGGGAATCAGTTCTTGAATCCGTTCCAGGCGCTTGTCCGGCACTTCCACCATCCCCACGTTGGGTTCAATCGTGGCAAATGGGTAGTTGGCCATTTCGGCACCAGCTTTGGTAATAGCGTTAAACAGCGTGGACTTGCCGACGTTTGGCAGTCCCACGATACCTGCAGTTAAAGACATGAAATAATTGCTCCTTTTTAATTAGTCTGCTTCGTTTTCGGCATGTTCCAGCACCTTTTTGAGATGCTTTTCAAAGTTTTGCCGCGACATCATCACGATATGACCGCAGCCCGTGCACTGCAGCTTGACGTCGATCCCGGTTCGGATGATCTGCCAGCGGTTGGTGCCGCATGGGTGCTGCTTTTTCATCTGCACAATGTCGTTTAGTTCATAGGTTTTCATCGCAAACGCTCCTCTCTAATCGAACTTGACTCCCAAAAGATCCAAAATCCGCGTCAGGTCATCATCCGAGGTATACGGAATCTCGACTTTGCCGCCCCGTTTGCCTGCCGTCATCACGACCTTGGTGCCAAACCGGCTCTGCAGCTGTTCTTCGGCTTCACGAACGTAGGCTGGCTTTTTGGCAGCGGCTTTTTTCTTCGCGGGTTTAGCCGGCTTGACGGTTTGATTTTGTTCGGCCACTAGTTGTTCAAGCTGCCGCACGGTCAAATTTTCCTTAACCGCGCGCTGGGCCAGCTTAACAAGTGCTCGTTCATCCTTTAGCCCCAACAGCGTGCGGGCCTGTCCCATTGACAAGCGGTGGTCCTCCAGCATGTCCTTGACCGGCTGTGGCAGTCCCAACAGCCGCAGATAGTTGGCAATGTAAGGCCGGCTCTTGCCCAATTTTTCAGCGACCTGGGCCTGAGTCAGCTGCAGGCGGTCCATCAGTGATTGATAGGCCTGTGCTTCTTCCAGCGGCGTCAGATCCTCGCGCTGCAGGTTTTCTAAGACGGCAACCTCCATCATCTGCGAGTCGCTCATCGTCCGTACGATCGCGGGAATCGTTGTTTTGCCGGCCAGCTTGGAAGCCCGGAAGCGTCGTTCGCCAGCAATGATCTCATAACGATTCAGATCTGGATCCGGCTGCCGCAGAATAATCGGCTGAAAGACGCCTGATTCCTTGATCGAAGCCGCTAATTCCTGCAGGGCCGCTTCGTAAAAAGTACGCCGCGGCTGATATGGGTTAGGCCGGATCGCCGTTAGTTCAATTTCTTCTACACTTTGCTCGTGGTCTTGCTTGGCATCATTATCGCCAAACAGCGCCGCGAGACTAAAGCTACGTTTTTTTGCCATGTTTCGCCAGTCCTTCCTTTAGTGCTTCGGAATGCGAATGGTAATCTCATATGAATCGGCCGTGTCTTTTTCACTGACCTTGGCTGCCACGCCGCTGTCCTTGACCATTTTAATGGAGTGCTTGATCGTGTTGACGGCAATCCGTGGGTCACTGACCTTGATTGATTTGGGCTGCTTTTTCTTAGCCCGCTTCTGCTTAGCAGTTTTTTTGGCAGCTGGTTCAGCAACGGCATCATTTTCGGTTGCCGAATTTGACGGAGCCGCCGCATCGCTTTGAATGGCAGCAGCTTTTTTCTGAGCAGCCTGTTGCGCGGCCTTTTCCGCACTGGTTGGCTTGCCCAGCATCTGTGCCACGGCATCTTCAGTCTGGCGAACGTTCCAATGCTGGTTGACGATCTCCATTAAAAGCGTGCGCTGCTGATCCTCATCCAGACTCAGCAGGGCCCGGCCGTGACGCTCGGTAATCCGGCCATCCAAAATCGCGTTTTGAACGGGCTTGATCAGTTTCAAGAGCCGCAGCTTATTGGCAACGAACGACTGACTCTTACCCATCCCCTTAGCCAGCGTTGCCTGGGTCAGATGGTTGAATTCCATCAATTGCTTGTAGGCCTGCGCTTCTTCAACCGGACTCAGCTGGGCGCGCTGTAGATTTTCGATCAGCGCCAATGAAGCCGATTCCGCGTCAGTCATCTTTTCAACGATCGCCGGAATCTTTTCCCATTGCAGCAGCTTAACGGCTCTAAACCGCCGCTCACCAGCAATGATCTCGTATTCGCCTGGCCGAAATTCCCGCACGACGATTGGCTGCAGCAGGCCATGCTCGCTGATCGTCTGGGCCAGTTCTTGAATCTCGGTTTGGTCAAAAACCTTCCGGGGCTGGTATTGGTTGGGCACAATGGCGGCAACCGGAATCTCAACGACTTGATTTTTGGTTTCGCTGGCGGTTCCCTGGTGCTTGCCAAGGCCAAACAGTGAAAATGCCATGTCTCAATCCTCTTTTCTACTCAATTGGCTGCTTGTTGGGCAGTCCTGGCCGCCGGGGGTATTTTTTCGGTGTGGCGGCAACTTTTTCAATTACGATCAGATTACGCTCCTCATCCGTACCGGGCAGGGTCAGCTTAGTGGTGTGCTCAACCTGGCCGCCCAATATCTTGACCGCCTTACCGCCTTTTTGCAGCTCGTCTTTAGCGGCACTGGCCTTATATGCGATGAACTCGCCGCCGACCTTAGCCGCTGGCAGACAAAGCTCGCTTAAAACTGCCAGTCGCGCCACTGCCCGCGCCGTGACCACGTCAAAACTTTCGCGGTAGGGACTCTTTTTGGCACTGAAGGTCTCAGCGCGATCATGAATCAGATTGACGTCGGTTAGCCCCAGCTTGGCAACCAGATCGGCCAAAAATTTGATCCGCTTGTTCAGTGAATCCACAATCGTAATCTTGAGCTGTGGAAAGGCAATCTTCAGCGGCAGCGAAGGAAAGCCGGCACCCGCGCCAATATCGCAAAGCGTCAGGGCTTCAGTCTGCAGACGAGGTTCGGCCAGCGCTCCCGTCAACGAGTCATAAAAATGCTTGAGATAAACTTCTTTTTGATCCGTAATGGCCGTCAGATTAACGTGTTCGTTGGTGGCCACCAGATCTTCATAATAAATCGCAAATTGGGTCATCTGCCGATCGGTCAGTTCAATACCGTGATCCTGCAGTGCCCGTCGAAATTCTTCCGGTGTCATAGATCCTCCTTTGTGAAACAGGAAGATGTTTCACATACTCCATTACTTTACCCCAAAAAAGCCGTTGTTTCAAGCGATCCAACGATTTACAGCGGATTTTTAACTGCCGGCGCGCCAGCTCGATAAACCCGTTGTCAGCCCCGCGTTCAGCAATATTATCGAATCATTTCCAACACCTGGTCAAGCTACGCAAAAAGCCGGTTGAAACGCGCTTAGCGAATCAATCGGCTTTTTATCTGAAACCTGGGCAGCCAGTTTCCAGATGATTATTTGGTTTTAGCGCATCTTGCTGACTTCTTCAACAAACCACTTGTTAAAGGCAGCCGCGTCGATATCAACACATACCTTGGCGTTGGTCTTGCCATCGTGGTAGGCACCGCGAATGTCGCCGACCATGGCACCAATTGCTGGACCATCAGTTTGAATGTCGATCCAGACATCCTTGGTCGTAAATGCTTCAGGGTGCAGCAGGTAGAAGATCGTGTTGACGTCGTGCATTGGGTGACCGCCAGTTTCAGCACTGACGTCGTTGTAGTGGCTGATCAGACCATAAAGCATCTTACCAGTCTCATTCATGTCCTTGATGGCGTTCAGGCTGTCCTGCGTCAACAAGGCCTTCAGCGTAACGTCCAGACCAACCGTTACGATTGGCACACCAGACTTGTACATGATTTCAGCCGCGTGAGGATCAGTGAAGACGTTGAATTCAGCAACACTGGTCATGTTACCGCCAGTCAGAGAACCACCCATGGCAACGATTTGCTTGATGTGGCTCTTAACTTCTGGGAATTCCTTGAACAGCAGGGCAATGTTGGTGTAGGAACCAGTTGGCACCAGCGTGATTTCGTCTTCAGCCATGATGGCATCGCGCAGAGCTTGAACGGCACTCTTTTCAATCGGCGTACCGTAGTCATTGCCAAAGTCGTAGCCTTCCATCCCAGAAGCACCGTGGATCCGAGCTGCGTCTTCAAATGGCTTGATCAAAGGTTCCTTGGCGCCTTCTGCAACTGGAATCTCGTCACGCTTGCCAAAGAAGTTAACGATCTTCAGTGCGTTGGCCGTCGTCTTGTCAACCGAAACGTTACCAGCAACCGCCGTGATCAGCTTCAAGTCGATTTCAGGGTTGTTGATTGCCATCGTCAAAGCAGCTGCGTCATCAATACCAGGATCAGTGTCCATAATAATCTTAGTCGTCATCATGAATTCCTCCTTAAAATTACAATTAAGCGTCAGTAAGCGCTTTTACTTTTCTGGGAAACAAAAGGGCCAACCGGAATGGACGGCCAGCCCCTTTTGACTGACAAAACGCGTTAAGCGCATGCAGTCGTAGATCTTACCAAACGAACAGACCAACAAAGGCTGCAGACAGCAGTGATACCAAGATACCAGACAGCAGCAGGTAGCCAATGTTTTGAGCGATGTAGTCGTTGGTTTCCTTGTCGGCGATACCCTTGAAACAACCAATGATCATACCAAGCGTACCGAAGTTGGCAAAGGAAGTAACGAACGTGGTCAGAACGGCTTGCAGGTGGTGTGGGTAAGAAGCGATCTTGCCCGTAACTTCACCCATAACAACGAATTCGTTCGTAACCAGCTTCATACCCATGTCTTGTGACAGCATCCATGCTTGGTGAACAGGCAGACCCAGCAGCCAAGCAAATGGGAACATGATCACACCTAGGATGCTTTCCAGAGACAATTGCTTCCAGAACAGAGCCAGGATGGCGTCGATCAGAGCAGCCAGGGCAACGAAGGCAACAACGTTAGCAATGATGATCAGGATCAGCTTGCCGGCACCCAGGATAGAGTCGCCTAGGAAGCTGAAGAATGGTTCCTTCTTACCGTTGTCAGAGTTACCAATCTTTTCAATCGTGTCTTCTGCTTCAGTAACCGTAACTGGGTTCAGCAGGCTGGTAGCAATCAGTGAGTTAACGATGTTGATTGGAACGGCAGTCAGGATAAATTGACCAGGCATCATTTGGATGTAGGCACCCAGGATCGAAGCAGTAACACAGCTCATGGACATCATGGCGATAGTCAGGTTACGAGCCTTGGTCAGCTTACGGATTTGCATACCGGAAACGGCCAGAACTTCCGTGTTACCCAGGAACATCATTTCAACGGCAAAGAACGATTCGAACTTTGGTTGACCCGTGATGAATGACAGACCTTTACCGATCCACTTGATGATCCATGGCAAGAAGCCGATGTAAGTCAGGATGTCGAACAGTGGAACGATCATCAGGATTGGCATCAATGCAGAACAGATGAAGTTCAGGTTCTTAACATTGTACCAACCACCCAGGGCAAAGACAGTACCCTTAGCAGAAATGTTGACGATCCAAGCAAAACCGTCGGCAGCGGCCTTAACGCCGGCACGACCAGCAGCTGAACCAGTCAGGAACCAGGCCAGGACCAGGTTCAATACAATCATGATAGCAATTGCTTTCCAGTTGATCGCTTTTTTGTCCTTAGAGAACAGAAAACCGATACCCAAGAAGACAAGCAACCCAAGAATGTTAATTGCAAGATACATGGATATAACACCTTTCTTAAAAACTGAATCTAACTTTTTCTCAATCGCAATTTCTCAGTATCTCAGAATAGCGGAATAATTGCAGTCGAACTGAGAAAATCTTGCGTGCCATAATAATATACCCATCTTTTGTAAAACTGTAAACCGCATACATTTGCCAACTTTGTGAAACTATGAAACCGTTACCAGTATTGTTCGGAAGTAAACCGTTTTAAATTAAGGCAAAAGTTTAAAAAACGTTAAAGAAGTGTGATTTAAATTTCACAAACTTTTTTCTGATTTCTTTGGTAAAACGTTTAAAGCTTCATATGTTTTTTTATAGACCATTTGATAATGCAAAATAAAAGCGAGACTGTAACCACTTACAATTAAGCAGCAATCAGCCCCGCTGCCCCTGCCAAGGATCTTTAGTATACCACATTGAAATCGCTTTGTTTTTCAAAACAGCGCTAATTAGTGAAAAATGCAATCGTTTGAAATTGAACAAAGTCGTTAATCAGTCGTATTGATGCAAAGCTATCGAGAGTCGTTTCAATCCTTCTTTTAACGTAGCTTGCGGCGCACAGTATCCCAATCTGACGTGGCCTGGCGTATCAAATGCATCCCCTGGCACCAACAAGACGCCCTGGTCAGCCAGCAGCTGCTCGCAGAATTGATGAATGTCAACCGGCACATCCAGTTTGGGGAACGAGGTCGAAACGGCTTGCGGCATGACCGCGCTGGCTCGTTCCTCATTGGCAATCCACTCTTGATAGATTTGCAGATTGCTCATGACCAGCTTTCGATTGCGTGCCAGGACCTGTTGTTTATGACGCAGGACATAGGTGGCCATTAGATCATTAAAGACCCCGCTGCAGATCATCGTATAGTCGCGATACTTGCGGAAGCGCTCGGTCAGTTCGGCATTGGCAGCCGTCCAGCCAATCCGAATGCCGGGAACCGAATAAGTCTTGGAAAGCGAGTTGGTAGCAATCCCCTTGTCATACAGATCCACGATTGAAACGAATTTTTCTGGCTGATCTAATGGCAGATAGACCTCATCAACCAAGATATAGGCGCCAACCTGAGCTGCCAGGTCAACCACCTGCTGTAGAAATTCCTGGTCTAAGACGGTGCCGGTCGGGTTGTTGGCGTTATTGAGACAGATCAGCTTGGTATCAGGACGCATCAGCTGCTTTAGTTCTTCAATGTCGGGATACCAGTTGGCGGCTTCATGAATCTGCCAATAGCCGACCGTGGCCCCCAACGATTTTGGAATGTCATAGAGCTGCTGATAGGAAGGATATTCAGCAATCACGTGGTCGCCGGGTTCCACCAGACTATAGAGCGCCAAGAGATTTGCTCCCGTCGCGCCATTGGTCTGCAGGATGTTGTGCGGATCCACGTGGCGATAGAGCTTGGCAACTTCGGTCTTAAAGCTGGGGGAGCCTTCAATCCAGCCGTAGTTCATCTTTTGGGCATTGAGCATCTCGTAAAACTCTGCGCCATGATGACCATCCAGATTCATCAGCTCATCCATCGTCAATGAAGCGATCGTGCTTTGCGAAATATCGTAGCGGGCGCTTTTTTCCCACTTGTTCAACCAGGCTTCCACGCCAAATGGAGCAATCTCAACCATAAAATTTCCCCCTATTCGATCGGAATCGTACCGTTCAAAATCAAAATCAATGAAACAACTGCCAAAATACTAATCAAGACCATTGCCAGCCATTCGTTTTTGGCAAGTCTCAGCTTTTGCGTGCGCCGAGCCTGCCAATAAATCAGAAAGCCCGGCAGCAGACTCAGCGATAAAATCATCACCTGCCGCCAGCCAGCCAAAGCCATCGACAACAGCTCAAAAATCGTCAGCAGGATGCCAATTACTAATTGACCATAAGCACGCTGCTGCCAGCCATCTTTAATCTGCGCCAGTCCAACAAAGAAATAGACGATCAGTCCCGCAGCCGTCCCCAGCGTATAGGCAAACCGATAAGCATAGGTCGTAAACAACAGCGAGCACAGAAACAGGCACTGAACGATCGCCGTTACCCAAAGCGCGGTCGTCGGGGCATGATGCGAATTGAGCCTGCCAAACGAACGCGGCAGCACTCGGTCTTTAGTCATCATCAAAAACGCCTCCGCCGGCAGCATCGTCCACGAAAGCCAGGCCACCAGCACCGAAACGATCAATCCCAAACTGATCAAAGCCGCGCCCCAGGGTCCAACCAACTGACTTAGAATCGTACCCATCGCCGGTTGCGCGGCTCCAGCCAATTGCGCGCGCGTCATTACGCCATAAGGAAGCAGCGAGATCAGCAGGTAGACGACTAGCAGAATCAGCCAGCCGCCAAATGAAGCCACAACGGCATCCCGCTGACGCTTAGCTCGGTGCGCCATGACCGAGGCACTTTCCACGCCCATAAACAGCCACATCATCACCATGATCGAGTTTTTGACCTGATCGGCAACCGCCAGGATGGGACGGGAAGACTGCGCAGCCGCGCCCCAAAAGTTATTGACAAACGTCGGCCAATGAAACGCCAATGCTGCTACGATGGCAAAGATCAGTAATGGTATGAGTTTGGCAAGCGTACCGATTAAATTGAGCAGCGCGGTAGCCTCAACACCATAGCTGACGATCACGGTAAAACCAATCGTCAAAAGCATAGCCAGCAGAATCGATGGCAGGTTCTGACCACCTTGAAAGAGCGGCCAAAACGTCCCCAGCGCACTCATCGCAATCGTGGCAAAGGCGAGATTGCCCAGCCATGAAGCCAGCCAGTATGCCCAGCCGGAAATAAACTCGCCCAGCGGCCCAAACGAAAGCCCCGCGTACGCGAAAATTCCGGCGTCCTGCTTGGGGTAGCGCAGCAAGAGATGGTTCAGCGCGGCAATCAGGCACCACACGCCCAGGCCGACGATCAGCCAGCCCAGGATTACCGGTCCCGGTGCCGCCACATTGGCCAGATCACTGTTGACGCCAAAGATTCCCGAGCCAATCGTCGCGCCCACAATCAAAGCCGTCAGTTCATACTTGCCGATTTTGTTTGAATCAGCCATCACACTCCTCCTTTCGCGCAGCCTTTCTGGATCAGCCACCACTGCTCTATCTTCACGCAGCTGCTCTGGATCAGTAATCGCGGCTCTATCTTTGTACTACTGTTCCATGGCTTTTGAGCCGCTTTTGGCATCACACCTCATGAAAATGACCTGTTGCCGTTGCTGTTGCTGTCAGTTTACCGGCTTTGGCAGCGGATTTCAAACGCTTTCTCCAGCGCAATTGATCGACTTTGCTGTCACTTCTGATGCTGTTATGGCTTTAATGAAACAGCGAGATTGGTACTGCTCGATTGGCTGGACGCCTGCCATGCCCCAGCTCTAGCGATATCCCCGATCAATTCGGGCACTGGTCTTGAACGCCATACTAAAACGTGCAAAACAAAAGACCCGGTGAATATTCACCAGGCCTTGGGGGAAGAAGCGCTTGCCGTTGCCATACTTAATATCAAAACTCGATTATTTACCTTGCTTACTTAATCTGGTCTCTTTATGCCAAGAGATCTCATGCAACTTCAATTGTCGACGTTCTCAAATAAGGTTGTACATTAGATACGGCCACTAATTTAGTTAGTTAACAAGCTTTCTTCAGGAAATTCAATTTATTGTGTGATGTGGGGTGTGGGGTGTGTTATGCTGCCATCGCCCAAATTAAAGGCGATTGCTGGATACTTTTACATTTGCAACGGATGAGGTTTCTTCCATGCTTTTATTATAAATTCTCCACATTTAAAAGTCAACTCAAACCGCGTCACCAAGCCAATGGAAGCGCTATCGCAATTATACGATTATCCAATTTTTTTCGTCTAAATTAAATGATCTAAACAGGCTTTTTGATTTGGTATAAAATCTTTTTAATCTTTGGCCTGCTTGCGCTTGTCAACGATGGTATAGCCGACAAACAGTGCAATAAACCAGACAAAACTGATCAGCAATGGCAAACGAGTTGACTTGACAAAGAACAGGATTACCAAAACGCCGATAAAGAAGATGATCGTCAGCCAGCTGGTTAATGGGAATCCTGGCATGTTGAAAGCAGCCACGCCTTTAGGATGCTTTTTGCGGTAAACGATGTGACACCACAAGATGATCAGCCAGACAAAGACAAAGTTGATCGTTGAGACCCCGGAAACAATATTAAAGATTCCGGCTGGCATGATGTAGTTCAAGATGACGACGATAAACAGAATCAATGACGAGAAGCGCAGGGCATTGTTCGGCACGGCCTGGTTGCTCAGCTTGGCAAACTTTTGCGGTGCGTTGTGACCCGTTGCCAGCGCGTACAGTGATCTACTGGTACTGAAAATCGAGCTGTTGGTTGCTGACATGGCGGCCGTCAAGACCACGAAGTTCAAAATTGCAGCGGCCCCCGGAATCCCCACGGCTTGGAACAGCTGAACAAATGGGCTGGAAGTCGTCTTGATCATGTTCCATGGGTAAACCGACATCATGGCAATCATTGAACCGATGTAAAAGAGTCCGATCCGAACTGGCAGCGAATTGATGGCCTTAGGAATGTCATTATTGGGATCCTTGGTTTCACCAGCCGTCAGACCAACCATTTCAATTCCGACAAAGGCAAAGACAACCATTTGGAAACTCATCAAAAAGCCCAGCACGCCTTTCGGGAAGAAGCCGCCGTGCGACCACAGATTGCTAAATGAGGCTGGGTCAGAACCCTTGACTGGGAAGTGAACGAAGACCATTACCAAACCAATTACGATCAGGGCCAGAATTGCGACCACCTTGATCATCGCAAACCAGCTCTCCATTTCACCGAACAGCCCCACGTTGATCATGTTGACCAGCATCAATAAGACGATGATGACCAGCGGACCGATCCATTGCGGCAGATTAGGGAACCAGTAGCGCAGGTAGATCCCAGTTGCGGTCAGATCGGCCATTGCCAAACTCAGCCAGCAAGACCAGTAAGTCCAGCCGGCCACGAATTCCATGCGGTCGCCCAGGTATTCCTTGACCGAATCAATGAACGAGTGCTTGGTAGTATCAGCTAAAATCAGTTCACCCAAGGCCCGCATCATAAAGAAGCAGAAGATCCCCACGATCAGGTAAGATAAAATGATCGAAGGACCCGCAGCGTGAATGGCCGTCCCCGAACCTAAGAACAGCCCGGTACCGATTGCCCCACCAATGGCAATCATCGTGATATGACGGCTTTTCAGCGCCCGTGATAGTTTTTGTTCTTGTTGTTCATCCATACTTTTTCTCCTGTAAAACTCTCAATGACAAACATTCCTGTACAGGAGGGCGGCAACACTGACGCAAATAAAAACGTCCCTGACACCAACTTGTGTCAGGGACGTTTTTCAACGCGGTTCCACCCATCTTGCAGACATCTTATATGCCCGCCGCTCTAGCAGTCGATAGAGGAACCACCCTTCATTTCAACGTTGATGCCATAAGATCGATCCCGTGCTTGCAGCTGGGCAGCGGGTCTCTGTAAATCGACCAATAATTAAAAGTTACTAATCATTATAACGATTTTATAACGTTTGTCAAACATTAAATCCAGAAATATCGAACGAACCCCTAAACGTTTAAAACTTTGTTAAGGAAATTCTGGGTATCTGGATGCTGTGGATGCTCAAAGATCTGTTCTGGCGTACCATCTTCTCGGATCTTACCGTCATGGAAGAATACCACGCGATCAGCCACCCGCTTGGCAAAGCCCATTTCGTGGGTAACGACGATCATGGTCATCCCTTCTTTGGCCAGGTCCTGCATAACGCCCAGCACGTCACCAACCATTTCCGGGTCAAGGGCACTGGTTGGTTCATCAAACAGCATCACGTCCGGCTTCATGGCCAGAGCACGGGCAATTGCCACCCGCTGTTTTTGTCCACCAGAAAGCGTCCGTGGATTGACGTTAGCCTTTTCCTTTAAGCCTACGATATCCAGATAGTGCAGCGCGGCTTCTTGCGCTTCTTCCTTGCTCATCTTCTTCAGTTCCACGGGTGCCAGCGTGATGTTGTCAATTACCGACATGTTGGGGAACAGGTTGAAGTGTTGGAACACCATCCCAATGTTTTGACGCACCAGGTTGATGTCAGTCTTCGGGTCGGCAATGTCGTAGCCGTCAATGTAGATATGACCGCTGTTTGGCACTTCCAAGCGGTTCAGGCAGCGCAGAAACGTACTCTTACCCGAACCAGAAGGCCCAATCATGCAGACAACCTCACTTGGCTTCACGGCAAGATCGATCCCTTTTAAGACCTCATTTTCGCCATAGCTCTTGTGAAGGTCCTTGACTTGTACCTTGTATTGCTTGTCCATGCTATGCCTCCATTCTCTTTTGAACGTAATTCGACAGCCAAGTCAGCAGCGTAATGATGATCATGTACATTACGGCGATGATCAGCCACATCTTGAATCCTTCCATGTTCCGGGCAATGATGACGGTCCCGGTCTGCGTCAGTTCCATGACCCCAATTGCCGAAAGAATCGAGGTATCCTTCAGCGTAATGATCAATTGGTTAACCAGGGATGGCACCATGATCTTCAGTCCTTGTGGCGCGATAACCTTAACCAGTGCCTTGGAGTATGGCAGACCCAGACTGCGGGCAGCTTCCCACTGACCAACGTCAACGGCCTCAAAGCCACCACGTACGATTGCACCGACATAGGCCCCTTCATCAAGCATCAAAGTCAAAATCCCAGCCGTAAACAGCGGAATCTTTTGACCAGTCAGGTTTGGCAGCCCAATGTAGATGAAGAATGCCAAAACCATCATTGGAATCCCACGGAAAATGTAGATGATCGTGCTGGAAAGGCCCTTCCAGAACTTGCCTTCCGCGATGCCCATGACACCCAGTACCAGACCGAATGCCAATGCGCACAGCGAACCGATAATCGTCAGTTCAATCGTTTCCCAAAGACCAGTCAAGAGGGCCTTGCGGTTGTTCTTGATCAAGCCAAAGATCGTCCGGTCCTTGCTGCTTTCAGTCTTCGTACCGCTGCCCTTGGTGTACTTGTCGATCAGCTTTTGCATCCGACCAGTCTTTTGCATCCACTTGATCCCATCGTTGATCTTGGCCTGCAGCTCTTTGTTTTGGCCCTTCTTAAAGCCGATTGCAATTGGCGTGGCATTGATCTGCTTAGTAACGATCTTCAGTGGCATGCCATTACGGATCCCGTATTGCAGAACCGGACCGTCATCAAACGTAGCCGCCCCGTTGCCGCTCTTAACATCGTTCCACATCGCGTTGGAAGTCGTAAAGTATTTGATCTTAAAGCCGTACTTGTCCTTGATGGATTCAGCATACAAGGCCCCAGCAGCCCCAGACTTAACGTCAACCGTCTTGCCTTTCAGCTGGCTCATCTTGGTGATCTTGCTGTTCTTGCCGACCGCCATTACGATTCCATCTTTGTAGTAGGAAGTTGAAAAGTCGATTGTTGCCTTTCGTTCATCGGTAACACTCATCCCACCCATACCGGCATCGATCTGACCAGACTGCATGGCCTGCAGAATGGCGTTAAAGCTCATGATCTTGTATCGATACTTGAAATGCTCGTGCTTAGCGATCATTCGAATCATTTCTGGTTCAATGCCGGGATTCTTGCCGGTATAAGTCCCTTGTTTGTTTTGAATTTCAAAGGGAGCAAAGGTGTCGACAACCCCGATCGTGTAGGTCTGTTCGGCATGCGCCACCTGCTTATTGACAAATAATCCAGCGAACGTGGTCATCAGCATTACCGCGCAGCTGATGATTGTGCGTTGCCACCATGACTTCTTCAAATTCCTCACTCCTTTTTACTTATTTTCTAACCGTTTATTAATATTCGCGTACTGAATACTTTATCACCTTTTTAATGTAAAAAGAAATATAATCGTCACAAAACCATGAACAATTAATATTATTAGGCCACTAAAATTAATTAAATAAGGTAAATCCTCCAGAAAACTTAATTAATTAAATCTAAAATTCGCCTAACCAAATTTTTGGCAACTATTAACTTTTAATTTTGAAACCGTTGCCGATTTAACATTCTTAAGCGACTTGACTCTTTGCACAAATTTATGTTTAAATACCCCTAATTAAGACGCGCAGGAACTCAGTAGGCAGCGACTCCCTGTTCAAAGAAAACCGGCACAGCTGAAAACCGGCACACAGTCGTTTGGCGAATTACAATCCTGCAGCAACGTCGCTGAATTGAAGTCAATGAGGTGCGTCATGCACGAAGATGGGTGGTACCACGAGCAATTCGTCCCAGAGCCGTTAAGCGGTTCTGGGACGTTTTTCGTTCCTCATGACATTTTTTGGAGGTATTTAAATGAATATTATTGATGAACTGACCTGGCGCGGTGCCGTTAATCAGGTAACTGACGAAGAAGGCCTGCGTGAACTGACGGAAAACGAAAAGATCGGCCTCTACTGTGGGACCGATCCGACTGGCGACAGCCTGCACATTGGCCATCTGATTCCGTTTATGATGCTGAAGCGATTCCAATTGGCCGGCCATCATCCCGTTATCATCATCGGGGGCGGGACCGGTGCAATTGGGGATCCATCCGGGCGCAAAACCGAACGGACTCTGCAGACGGAATCACAGTTGGAGCACAACGTTAAGGCTCTGACCAACCAGATGATCAAGCTGTTCGGGACGGAAAACTTTACCATCGTCAACAACTATGACTGGCTGTCCAAACTGAGCATGATCGACTTCCTGCGCGACTACGGCAAGCTGTTCAGCGTGAACACGATGCTGAATAAGGAAGTCGTAGCCAGCCGTTTGGAAACCGGGATCTCCTACACCGAGTTTACCTACCAGATTCTGCAGTCCATCGACTTCCTGCATCTCTACCGGCATAATGACGTTCACCTGCAGATCGGCGGGGCTGATCAATGGGGCAACATTACTTCCGGGATTGATCTGATTCATAAGATTGAAGGTCCCGACGCCAAAGCTTTTGGTCTGACGATTCCGCTGATGCTCAAAGCAGACGGCACCAAGTTCGGCAAGACAGCGGGCGGCGCAGTCTGGCTGGATCCGGAAAAGACGACGCCATACGAGTTCTACCAATTCTGGATCAATCAAGATGACCGCGACGTCGTTAAATACCTGAAGTACTTCACTTTCCTGAGCAAGGAAGAAATCGACGCGCTGGCTGAAAAAGTCAAGACCGAGCCATGGAAGCGCGAGGCCCAAAAGGCGCTGGCACGCGAGGTTACCAAGTTCGTGCACGGTGAAAAGGCCGTTGAAGAAGCCGAACGCATCACAGCAGCCCTGTTCTCCGGCGACGTTGCTCAACTGTCTGCCAGCGAGATCGAACAGGGCTTCAAGAACATGCCATCCGTTGAGGTTGCCAATCAAAAGCAGAACATTATCCTGTGGCTGGTTGACGACACCAAGATCGAGCCTTCCCGTCGTCAAGCCCGCGAAGACGTCAAGAACGGTGCCATCCGCATCAACGGCGAACAAATCACGGACGAGAATGCCGAAATCGATCCAAGCACGCATTTTGACGGCAAGTTCGTGATCGTGCGCAAGGGTAAGAAGCGCTACTGGCTGGCACGGGTGAAAAAGTAATTGGAGAATCTGGGGCAGTAGTTTCTGGATTAAGATAAGACACGTTGCTGCTAATATGGGTGAAGAAGTAGTTGACCCAGGCAGCTGGTTTCGCGTTATAATATAGCTATCATGCACGGTGCAATAGTAGTCAGGCCAATGACAGAGAGATTCCAAATGCTGAGAGGGATCGCGGCTAAGCGAAATGGAGCGGTGCCGACAACTGAATCAAAAGCATTTAAGTGAGGGGCTTTCCCCTAAATTAGGTGGCACCGCGGCAAAGATCGTCCTATTCTCGTTTGGAGAGGACGGTCTTTTTTTAGGTGCTGAAAGGAGTTTTTCTTATGAAGTTTGATCCCAGCAAAAAAGTCGTTTTAACCGGTGACCGGCCAACCGGCAAGCTGCATATCGGTCATTACGTTGGTTCATTAAAAGAACGCGTGAAGATGCAAAACAGTGGCAAATACAACATGTTTATCATGATTGCCGACCAGCAGGCTTTGACCGACAACGCTCGCGACCCAGAAAAGATCCACAACAGTCTGATTCAAGTCGCTCTAGACTATCTGGCAGTCGGTCTGGATCCGGCCAAGTCAACGATGTACATTCAGTCGCAGATTCCCGCTTTATCTGAACTCAACATGTACTATCTGAACCTGGTTACGATATCGCGGCTGGAACGCAACCCAACCGTTAAAGCCGAGATTCAGCAAAAGAACTTTGACCGTTCGATTCCAGCCGGATTTTTAACCTACCCTGTCAGCCAAACCGCCGACATCACGGCATTTAAAGGTGAACTGGTGCCAGTTGGCGATGACCAGGAGCCAATGATGGAACAAGCGCGGGAAATCGTCCGATCATTCAACAATATCTACGGTGACATTCTGGTTGAACCAAAGGGCGTCTTCCCACCAAAAGGCCAGGGCCGAATTCCTGGGCTGGACGGTAACGCCAAGATGAGCAAATCGCTGGGCAATGCCATCTACTTGAGCGACGATGAAAAGACGCTGCAAAAGAAGGTCATGTCCATGTACACCGACCCAACTCACATTCACGTTGAAGATCCTGGTCATATTGAAGGCAACGTAGTCTTTACCTATCTGGACATCTTCGACCCTGATAAAGAGCACGTGCAGGAATTAAAGGACCAATACCAAGCTGGCGGTCTGGGCGACGTTAAGATCAAGCGCTACCTGTTTGAAGTCTTGAACAACGAGCTTAAGCCGATTCGGGAACGCCGCGAAGAATTTGCCAAGGACATTCCAGCCGTTTACGATATGCTCAAGCAAGGCTGTGCCAATGCCAATGAGGTTGCCAACCAAACGCTGGCGGAAGTGCGGCATGCCATGGGGCTGGATTACTTTGCCTAACTGAATCAAAAAAGCTTTGCACAAACTCGCGCAAAGCTTTTTTAGTCTCTAATGGCCCAGGGAAAGCAGCGTCATAAATGGCTGTTTGATCAGACCCATCAAAACGTCGATTCCCAAAACGGCAATGACGATAATCACGGCTGCCAGGATCTTTTCAGCATGACTGAAGACTGTTTGGCCATGCTGACGACGCGCGTACAGATACATTGGCATCCCCACCAGGTAGACGATGGATTCAGCCACCGTGTACTTTAAGCCCGCCGAAACGCCCATCAGCAGCGTGTAGACAAAGGCCAAACCCGCGATGATCATGCCCCGCTTTGGATGATGCCGGCCGCTGTATTCATGGTACATGGCGATCTTAAACAGGTAGGCCTCAGCAACCAGATAAGGCGGAATCGTTGTCGCCGCGCTGATTAAAAGCAGTTTTTCATAGGCCTGGCCGTCAAAATGCGCCATCAGAATAATGGCCTGAATCGTTACCGTGGCAACCAAAATGGCAAACACTGGCTGATCGTTGGCGTTGGTCTTGGCAAATGCCCGCGGAAAAGTACCATCCTGTTCGGCGGCATGCTGCGGCAGCTCACAGATCATTTCCAGCCAAGAGATCCAGCTGGCCAGCACCGTCAAGATCAAGGTCAGACTGATGATGTTGCGGCCCCAGACGTTGTGCCAGATACTGGTCAGGATCGCGGCCGTAGAAGGCGAGGCCAGCCGCATCAACTGACCATAAGAAAAGACTCCCAGCGACAGCAGACTGATCAAAATATCGATCGTAATGCAGATCAAGAACCCGACCATCGTTGCCATTCTGACCTGGCTGCGCTTCTTGGCACGGCCCGCCATGACTGCTGCTCCCTCAATCCCGCTGAACATCCACAGCGTAACCATCATCGTGGCCAGCGTCTGTTGAGATACACTGCCCAGATTCAGATTGTGCACGGATGGCATCACCACGTTGGCCTGCATGTCCGTAGTGAATTTCTGCCAGCTAAAGTTACCCATTAAGGATACGATTAAGACGGTAATCACAATCATCAGCAGCGTCATCGCGATTTTCTGCATGCGATTGGAAGACTTGGTGCCTTTTAAGGTCAGCCCCGTCATTCCCCAAGTCAAAAGCGAGGCCCCAATCATTGACGGCCAGTTGTTGCCGCCCGCAAACGTACCAGGGAAAAAGTAGTTGAGCGTGTTCATGACCAGTACTGCGAACGCCGCATTGGTCGCACAGTTGGAGACAAAATATCCCCACGCGGTCAAAAAGCCAACAAATGGTCCAAAACCTTTCACGCCATAATCATACATGCCGGCCGTCAAATCTGGCTTCACGGCGCTTAGGATCATAAAAACCTCGGCAATCAGCCACATGCCGATCCCCGTCGTAATCCAGGCCAGAATCTGCGCCGTTGCCCCCGCAACCGTCGCCATGTTTTTAGGCAGATCAAAAATTGCCGAACCAATCATGGCGCTGACACAGATCGCGACCAGCCCGGCAAAGCTTAATTGATTATCCCGTACCTTTGGATTCGTCATTGCAATCGCCTTCCCCTCTAAATATCCACTCCTTTTCCGAAAACGATTTCATTTCTACTTATATTATAGTCGTCGACAGCTGCTACCGGGATCGTCAATTTTCGATAGCTGTTATTATCTATGCCAAAATAAGGCAAACACAAAAAAATGCCTTGCCGCGCCTAGGCACTATTGCCTGTCAAGTATACAGTTTAAATAGAAAAATTATTTATGCGGCTT
>OGFI01000302.1_pt1 | contig 42580 bp, 40 predicted proteins | sample 1570901 | NCBI WGS metagenome assembly OGFI01 (sample SAMEA2582018, study PRJEB24529) | metagenome | biome: Human gut stool | place: China | collected 2011 | reverse complement strand
TTTAACCATGACAAATGAAGAAACTATATAGTTTCTTCATTTGTCATGGTTAAAGCTATTGAAGAGATTATTATGGAACTATACTATTAATTTATAGTAAACTGTGTGCACAGTATGGGGAGAAGAGCAAATTACCAATCGCACACGGCAACATATTCTGAGAATGGTGTGCTAAAAAATGAAAAATGCTATATTACTATTTCAGAGGACAAGTACACATGGACGTGTCCTAACGGACATGGAATTGTAACCACAAGAATTCGTCACAGGGTGGGAGGGTGTCTCCGATGAAGATAAAAAAAACAAAGATATTATTTTTGCTGTTTACAATATTAACTCTTTGCAACATGGGATGTAAAAATCAACGGGAGACACCCGAACAACAAACGGAGAGGGAATCTGCCGAACCAGACCGGCAAACCAGCATGTTTACAGCTTCGGATGAGCTGAAGGTTGAGGAAACATACTATCTGAATGATTTTAGCAGGTGGGAGCATTATATTGATTCGGACAATATGGAAGAGGCGGCAGAAATCCAGACAGATGGAAATGGCAGGTACACCTGGTTTCTGGGGGTAAAATGTAATGAAAACAGAGAGTATGACACAGGTGAGAATGCCTTATATTTATTGGAGGTATATAGTCAGGATAATGACAGCACGGTTAGTGCCGATAATGCAGGAAATAATGATAGCGGTAATTGCAGCGGCAATGTTAAGAGTATAAGATTCACTCCGAAGGATATTGGTGTCAGTGGGGCTATAGGCTACATAGTCAGTGCAGATGTGCTTGCGGATGATAGCTACATGTTCAGATGGGCTGAGTACGAATTTGAAGATGAAATGTATTGCCAGAAGTCGGATAAAATTATTTTTACAGATTTGAAAGGAAATAATTCGGTCAATGAGTTTTACAGTATATTTGGGGAGCTTGGCTTAGAAGAGTATGGGAAGACGATTTTGCCATGTCTGCCGTATGCAAGCTGTCATGCGGTGTCAACGGACAGACTGTGGGTATTAAATCAATACCAGGAACAGCAGCTCTATATTTTTTCACAGCAGGGAGATGTTATTTTAGAGCGCGATGCACAGGGAAAACAGATGTTTTATGAACCTATAATTACGGATGAGGCACAATTGATACTTCCGGTTTACGATGAAGATACAGAAAAAATGCGGTTTTTTTATGCCGGATTTTCAGATGTAGACTGGAAAAAAGCAGGAGAAATGAATGCTGCACCAAGTGACATTAATCAGTTTTATGCCATGGTGGACAACGATATATATTATCAGGTGAACAGCTCTAATATGATTTCGGGAAATGGGCTTGTCAGATGGAATATTGATACTGGTGAAAGAACGTGGATTCTCAAATATGATGTAAATGGGCTGGCACAATATGATACAAGTGTGGTCTTCGTGGAAAATAAACCGGTATGTGTGTTTTTAGGAAAGAGTGATGGATATGGCTATAAGCACTATATGGTTTCTGTGTCAGAGCAAAAGCTGCAAAGTGATAAAGATATAATTGTAGCAGACCTTGTGGGTTCGTGTAATCAGGGTGAAAAGGCGGCGATAATTGCTTCAATGGACAGCCCGGATTGTCAATACAAGTATGTTGACGCTTCTTCACAAGAGGAAAAGGACAGAATTATGGCTGAGCTGTCAAATAAAAAAGGTCCTCAGATAATGTATGTCTCAATGGATGACTATTATAATCTGATTGAAAAGGGTATGCTGTGTGACTGGTACAGCTTTATGGATAGGTCACTTTTTGCCGATATTTTACCTGGAGTTCTTGAACTTGGAACGGTTGGAAATTCATTATATGGACTGCCTGTTGGCATAAGGGTGGAGTCAATGGCAGTAGGACGACAATTGGAGGATAGCGAATGGACGATTGATACGATTGTAGAGCTTATGTCCGAAGGAAAATTAAACACATCACTTCGTTCGCCATATATTTTCAATAATAAGGATTACCTTGAGCCGGATTTTGTGATTAATAGTTTGACGAAATGTGCGTTTAACAATTCATTTATTATTGACTGGGATACAAAAACAGCACATTTTGATGATGAGCGTTTTATAAAGCTTCTTGAATTGACAAGGGAAGATGTAAGTGATATTCCGGCGGGAGATGCTTATGATAATGACATTATATGGGCGTATCTGAATGATTATCCTATTGTGATGAATTATTTGTCAAAGGCTGATACAGACTATATAATAATGGGCTTCCCGAATCATGCGAAGAGCGGAAATTACATTATGCCGGCAGGCAACGGAATGTTGGTTATAAATGCCAATATCACAAATCCTGAAAAGGTTGTATTATACATTCGGAAGCTTATGGATAAGCAGGTTCAGCTTGACATTATGAATTTCTGTATAGGAATACAAAAGATGAATGTGCAGGATTTTGTGAGAACAGATGCTTCGGGAAATAAAATATACATGAATTTATATAATACAAGCGAATACAATGAAGAAAAAATTCTGTCTCTATTCAACAAGGCGGCAGAATTTCTTGAAGGCTGCGAGCCGGAACCACAGCAGTACGGAGTGATTAATCGTATTATTTTAGAAGAACTGGCAAGTATGCGTAATAATAACAAGAGTACACAGGACACTGCCAAAATAATAAATGACAGAGTTGAGATTTATTTGCAGGAATAATTGGGACACCGGGGTCTGACACCTGTCCAGGCTGCTTGAAGGATGTAACTATTCAGAACCCAATGTCATTTAGTTAACAATCTAGATATGCCTGACCTAATCTGTGATAGAGCATTGGTCATGCTTTTGTTGCCATAAACCAAATGAAATCGGAACTTTTTTGATTTTTATGGTATGACAAAAAGACAGATTGCGTGTCCACCTTCCAAAAGTTATAGTGACAAAGATGTTTATGCTATTTAGTCACACTTATTTGTGCTTGAAAATGCTGACTACACATGTAATTATGCGGTCATCCGGCAAACCAGACAGCCCACTCACCTTCACGTGATTTGTATTATATCGAGTTTCCCTACAAGAAGAATTATAAAGAAAAAAGGCTCAGGGAAACATTTTCATAATGTTTTGTGCCTGAGCGAAGCGAAAGGAATGGATATAATTATGAAAAAAGCTAAGTTTATACCGGGATGTGTATTTCTTACTGCAGCGATGCTCAGTCTTGTGGCATGCGGCGCTGATAAAGAATTACCTGGTGATTCAAATTACATTACCCAGAGCAGTGGTGTGGATTTTGATGGTGATGGAATCGCAGACCATTTATATATTTAAAAAATAGAATGGATGAAAAAAAGGGACATACATTATATTTCCATTCATCACTGTCACATGGCGAGAAAGCTGCCATGAAGGAAAATTATAATATTTCAGATGATGATTTGGAATGTATTGTTGGTGTATATGGCGATTATTATAACAGAAGTTATTCAAATGCAATTCAGGGGGCGGATATAACAGGTGATGACATCAATGAAATATTTGTATTTGTTCCGGAATTCAAATCTTCAGGAGAAGCTATTTCATACCTTAGTGTATATAAGCTTGAGGATAATGAGTTTGTTAGGATTGAGCCTGAAACAGCAGATGAAGGACATATGTTTACCATTGTGCGTGATGGAACAAGGGTAAAAATTGCATGTGATACCAATAAATATGAGGAATATTTCTGGGATACCATAGATAATCTTGACAATCATACAGATATATATAATGGAAAAACGGAATTTCTTGCCAAACCGGAATATGCCACTCTTACAACATACGAAGGAAAAACATGTATCAAGTACACATTCTGTCTGGGAAGCAAGTGGAAGTGGTATGAGATAAATGAACTGGTAGATTATGAAAATGGTGCGTGGAAGACAGTAGAAATGCAGGCAGATATACATGATGATACCATAACTGATTATATGAGACAGAAGGCAGATAATTCATTACAGTATTCATACGATATGAGTGATGAAGAACTGCTGAGTCTGGCAATTACAGAGATAATTTGTGAGGCAGTTGGGGATGTGCCTTTCAGAGTAGATACTCAGGAAAATATAGTATTTTTTTGGGAGCAGGTAGATGATGGCATTATTCAGTCGGCTATCAGCAGCCTTGGTGATGCGGCAGACAGATTAAATATATGTAATTTGCACAATGAAAATAATATATTCATACTGTTTGAAGTCTCACAGTGATAAAGAAAATAGTTGGAATATCAAGTAAAAATTGGACATAGTGCATTTCACGCATTATGTTCAATTTTTTTTAATAAGTATTTGATGTTAAGCTGATATATGTTATTATTAAAATAACTATATTTTATTCAGAATTATAAATTTTGGGGAGAAGATACGGCTTGCTGGATACTTATGAAAATTATATTGGAAAAGTAATTGAAAACGAGCGTACAAGGCGCGGGCTTTCCGTTAATGATGTCTGCAACGGAATATGCAGTAAAAGTGTCTATGTTAAACTGGAGAGCGGGGAATATGCGGGAGGAATGCATGTTCTGAGAGCAATCTGCCAGAGACTTGGGATTAATTCCGGGCGCTGTGGAACCTATCTTGTGCAGAATGATTATGACGAGATGATGGATAGATTGTACATACTTGAGGATATCAAGGACGGCAGGATTGACACCGCGGAGCTGAAAATTGTGCGGTACGGAAGCAGATATAAGGATATGCCGCTTAACAATCAGTTTATTCTGTTTATGAAAGGGAGAATAGCAGAGCTTAGAGGAAGAACAGGGGCTGCACAGGGATTTTATGATGCGGCAATCTGCATTACCATGCCGGAATACATGCAGATGAAAAAGCTTGTGTGCATGACAATATATGAAGCATATATGCTGCTTGACATCGCACATCTCAATGCGGTGCTTGGAAAAAAGAAGGCAGCATACGGAATATATGCGCTGTTGTTACGCTACTGTGAGAAAAGTAATGTGGAAAAATGGAATCTTGTATGTATTTACCCCAAGACAGTGTGCGGCATTATAGATGATATCGGATTAGATAATATGGATGCCATGGAAAAAAATGAAATGTTAAGACATTGTATATCAGCGTTGGACACATTGAGAAAGACAGCCAGGCTTCATTATATCAGACCGCTTCTTAAGAATATTATCAGACTGAATGAAGGTGTGAGTCAATCCCATTATGATAGCGAAAACTATAGTGTGCTATTAGAAGGTATAGATGTTCTGTTTAAAAGCAATGGGCACGAGCGGGAATTGTTTGAATGGTATCCGTATTATGTTGACTGTGAATTCAGATGTGTGAACAAGCTTATAGATGAGCGAAGACGTATGCATGGCATGTCGGTTGAGGAGCTTGCCGGGACCACGCAGAGCGTAAGAAACGTGCAGAGAATTATAAAGGGTCAGGTTTCTCCGAGCTACAATACTTCAAGGGAGCTGTTAGACAAGCTGGGTCTAAAGGGAGTTCTAAGAAGCGATGTCATTGTAGCGGATGATATTGAAGCTTACAAGCTGTGGGATGAGCTGGTGTGCGGCAGTCAGAAAGGAAATTATGAGGAAAAGAGAAAGATAATCCATAAACTGAGGACGCTATTGGATATGTCAATAGAATTAAATAGAATGGCGCTTGAATATGAAATGTTACTTTGTAAAATCAATATTGAAAATATGGATTATAGGGATGTATTAAAGTGTGCGGATTTATTGCCGTTTAGCATAGAGGATATAGGCAGATATCATTGTATGCTTCCAATAGAGCTTATGATAATAAATAAGTATTTCTGGTGTGCAGATAAATTGAAAAATTATGAGCAGCTAGACAGGTATGAACAAATGCTGTCTGATTATACGAAGAATAAGCTTCTGAAAAGGCTTTTCGCTAAGGAATATGAGGTAGTTTGCTTCTACTGCTCAAGCTTTTATGGCAATATGGGAGAATACGATAAGTCCAACGAGCTATCTGTAAACGGAATTGCCGATGAAATCGAATGTGAGAGGGCATACGCGATGACATTATTTTTATATAATATATTATGGAATAACAACGAAGCCGGCACAGTCACGCAAGGTGATATAAAAATGTGCCGGACTGCGTACCAAATATGTAATTTTTACGGATATACCTTAAGAGCAGAAAAGCTGAAAAAATGGCTTGATAAAAATGCGTAAAATAATATTATTTAGACAGCTCATCAATTTCATCATCCGAAGAAACGCTTATAGAGTAATCATGGGAGTTATCGTTATTGAAGATATGTGTCAGATTTAAAATATTACTGATTAAAACAATTCCTGCAGCAAATGTTATAAAAATTTTTTTGAAATTCATAATGTGTTATCTCCTTTGAATAAATATTGTATATAGTTTATTTTAGACAAAAGAAGGTAAAGTACCATGACAAATGAAGAAACTATATAGTTTCTTCATTTGTCATGGTTAAAGCTATTGAAGAGATTATTATGGAACTATACTATTAATTTATAGTAAACTGTGTGCACAGTATGGGGAGAAGAGCAAATTACCAATCGCACACGGCAACATATTCTGAGAATGGTGTGCTAAAAAATGAAAAATGCTATATTACTATTTCAGAGGACAAGTACACATGGACGTGTCCTAACGGACATGGAATTGTAACCACAAGAATTCGTCACAGGGTGGGAGGGTGTCTCCGATGAAGATAAAAAAAACAAAGATATTATTTTTGCTGTTTACAATATTAACTCTTTGCAACATGGGATGTAAAAATCAACGGGAGACACCCGAACAACAAACGGAGAGGGAATCTGCCGAACCAGACCGGCAAACCAGCATGTTTACAGCTTCGGATGAGCTGAAGGTTGAGGAAACATACTATCTGAATGATTTTAGCAGGTGGGAGCATTATATTGATTCGGACAATATGGAAGAGGCGGCAGAAATCCAGACAGATGGAAATGGCAGGTACACCTGGTTTCTGGGGGTAAAATGTAATGAAAACAGAGAGTATGACACAGGTGAGAATGCCTTATATTTATTGGAGGTATATAGTCAGGATAATGACAGCACGGTTAGTGCCGATAATGCAGGAAATAATGATAGCGGTAATTGCAGCGGCAATGTTAAGAGTATAAGATTCACTCCGAAGGATATTGGTGTCAGTGGGGCTATAGGCTACATAGTCAGTGCAGATGTGCTTGCGGATGATAGCTACATGTTCAGATGGGCTGAGTACGAATTTGAAGATGAAATGTATTGCCAGAAGTCGGATAAAATTATTTTTACAGATTTGAAAGGAAATAATTCGGTCAATGAGTTTTACAGTATATTTGGGGAGCTTGGCTTAGAAGAGTATGGGAAGACGATTTTGCCATGTCTGCCGTATGCAAGCTGTCATGCGGTGTCAACGGACAGACTGTGGGTATTAAATCAATACCAGGAACAGCAGCTCTATATTTTTTCACAGCAGGGAGATGTTATTTTAGAGCGCGATGCACAGGGAAAACAGATGTTTTATGAACCTATAATTACGGATGAGGCACAATTGATACTTCCGGTTTACGATGAAGATACAGAAAAAATGCGGTTTTTTTATGCCGGATTTTCAGATGTAGACTGGAAAAAAGCAGGAGAAATGAATGCTGCACCAAGTGACATTAATCAGTTTTATGCCATGGTGGACAACGATATATATTATCAGGTGAACAGCTCTAATATGATTTCGGGAAATGGGCTTGTCAGATGGAATATTGATACTGGTGAAAGAACGTGGATTCTCAAATATGATGTAAATGGGCTGGCACAATATGATACAAGTGTGGTCTTCGTGGAAAATAAACCGGTATGTGTGTTTTTAGGAAAGAGTGATGGATATGGCTATAAGCACTATATGGTTTCTGTGTCAGAGCAAAAGCTGCAAAGTGATAAAGATATAATTGTAGCAGACCTTGTGGGTTCGTGTAATCAGGGTGAAAAGGCGGCGATAATTGCTTCAATGGACAGCCCGGATTGTCAATACAAGTATGTTGACGCTTCTTCACAAGAGGAAAAGGACAGAATTATGGCTGAGCTGTCAAATAAAAAAGGTCCTCAGATAATGTATGTCTCAATGGATGACTATTATAATCTGATTGAAAAGGGTATGCTGTGTGACTGGTACAGCTTTATGGATAGGTCACTTTTTGCCGATATTTTACCTGGAGTTCTTGAACTTGGAACGGTTGGAAATTCATTATATGGACTGCCTGTTGGCATAAGGGTGGAGTCAATGGCAGTAGGACGACAATTGGAGGATAGCGAATGGACGATTGATACGATTGTAGAGCTTATGTCCGAAGGAAAATTAAACACATCACTTCGTTCGCCATATATTTTCAATAATAAGGATTACCTTGAGCCGGATTTTGTGATTAATAGTTTGACGAAATGTGCGTTTAACAATTCATTTATTATTGACTGGGATACAAAAACAGCACATTTTGATGATGAGCGTTTTATAAAGCTTCTTGAATTGACAAGGGAAGATGTAAGTGATATTCCGGCGGGAGATGCTTATGATAATGACATTATATGGGCGTATCTGAATGATTATCCTATTGTGATGAATTATTTGTCAAAGGCTGATACAGACTATATAATAATGGGCTTCCCGAATCATGCGAAGAGCGGAAATTACATTATGCCGGCAGGCAACGGAATGTTGGTTATAAATGCCAATATCACAAATCCTGAAAAGGTTGTATTATACATTCGGAAGCTTATGGATAAGCAGGTTCAGCTTGACATTATGAATTTCTGTATAGGAATACAAAAGATGAATGTGCAGGATTTTGTGAGAACAGATGCTTCGGGAAATAAAATATACATGAATTTATATAATACAAGCGAATACAATGAAGAAAAAATTCTGTCTCTATTCAACAAGGCGGCAGAATTTCTTGAAGGCTGCGAGCCGGAACCACAGCAGTACGGAGTGATTAATCGTATTATTTTAGAAGAACTGGCAAGTATGCGTAATAATAACAAGAGTACACAGGACACTGCCAAAATAATAAATGACAGAGTTGAGATTTATTTGCAGGAATAATTGGGACACCGGGGTCTGACACCTGTCCAGGCTGCTTGAAGGATGTAACTATTCAGAACCCAATGTCATTTAGTTAACAATCTAGATATGCCTGACCTAATCTGTGATAGAGCATTGGTCATGCTTTTGTTGCCATAAACCAAATGAAATCGGAACTTTTTTGATTTTTATGGTATGACAAAAAGACAGATTGCGTGTCCACCTTCCAAAAGTTATAGTGACAAAGATGTTTATGCTATTTAGTCACACTTATTTGTGCTTGAAAATGCTGACTACACATGTAATTATGCGGTCATCCGGCAAACCAGACAGCCCACTCACCTTCACGTGATTTGTATTATATCGAGTTTCCCTACAAGAAGAATTATAAAGAAAAAAGGCTCAGGGAAACATTTTCATAATGTTTTGTGCCTGAGCGAAGCGAAAGGAATGGATATAATTATGAAAAAAGCTAAGTTTATACCGGGATGTGTATTTCTTACTGCAGCGATGCTCAGTCTTGTGGCATGCGGCGCTGATAAAGAATTACCTGGTGATTCAAATTACATTACCCAGAGCAGTGGTGTGGATTTTGATGGTGATGGAATCGCAGACCATTTATATATTTAAAAAATAGAATGGATGAAAAAAAGGGACATACATTATATTTCCATTCATCACTGTCACATGGCGAGAAAGCTGCCATGAAGGAAAATTATAATATTTCAGATGATGATTTGGAATGTATTGTTGGTGTATATGGTAATTATTATAACAGAAGTTATTCAAATGCAATTCAGTCGGCTATCAGCAGCCTTGGTGATGCGGCAGACAGATTAAATATATCTAATTTGCGCAATGAAAATAATATATTCATACTGTTTGAAATCTCACAGTGATAAAGAAAATAGTCGGAATATCCAATGAAAAGTGGACGTAGTGCATTTCATGCATTATGTCCACTTTTTTTAATAAGTATTTGATGTTAAGCGGATATATGTTATTATAAAAATAACTATATTTTATTCAGGATTATAAATTTGAAGGGGGGGAGGATACGGCTTGCTGGATACTTATGAAAATTACATTGGAAAAATAATTGAAAACGAACGTACAAGGCGCGGGCTTTCCGTGAATGATGTCTGCAATGGGATATGCAGTGTGGCTGCGTGTTCTAAGATTGAACGTGGGGAATGTGCTGGTGGAATTCATGTGCTCATGGCACTGTGCCAGAGGCTGGGGATTAACTCGGACAGATGCGGAACATACCTTCCGCAGGCGGAGTATGATGAGATGATGGACAGGCTGTATATTCTTGAATACATCAAAGATGGTAAAATTGACAGGGCGGAGGAACGGCTTGCATACTATGAAAAAACATATAAGAAAAATCCACTTAACAGTCAGTTTGTTATGTTTATGAGAGGTCGACTGGCAGAACTTAAACTAAATAATACAAAGGCATTTGAATACTATGAGAATGCTGTTCAACAAACTATGCCGTGGTATGCAGATAGACAGAATATTTCCTGTTTGACAATATATGAAGCATACATGATATTGGGTGTGGCAAGGATAAAAGCAAAGCTTCATTATGAGACAGCGGCATACAATCTGTATAGGTTATTATTGAATTATTGTACGAATTCTAACATTGAAAAGTGGATTTTAGTCTGCATATATCCTAAGGCAATATGTGAAATGATAGATATTATCGGAATTGATAAGATGGGTATTATGGAAGTCAAAGATATGTTGGTGCATTGTGAGAATGCATTGAATGTGCTCATAGATACATCAAGACTTCATTATATCAGGCCTATACTTAGAAACATCATCAGTTTTAAGAGCAGACTTGGTAACATTGACGACAATATTAATGATTATGAGGAGCTGTTGGAGGCTATAGAAAAGCTGTTTGATAAGTTTGGACATGAACGTGAACTGTTTGAGTGGTATCCATATTATGTTGATTGTGAATTTTATTGTGTGAATGAGCTGATTGCTGAGCGTAGATGCATGACGGGAATGTCCATAGAGGAACTTGCTGGTGATACACAGAGTTCGAGAAATATTCAGAGAATTATAAAAGGGTATGTATCACCAAGCTATAACACATCAAAGAAACTCTTAGACCGTCTAGGGTTAAAGGGAGTCTTGAGAAGTGATGTGATTGTGGGAAGCGGAGCTGAGGCGTATGAGACTTTAGATAAAGCATTGGACTGTATTGCTATGAGTAAATTTGAAGATGCGGAAAGGCTAATTTCGCAATTACGGACGATGTTTTATTCAAATGTAGAAATCAATAACATTGTGTTGGAGTATCTTGAAATATGGCTCCAGATGTTGAAAGATGAAGTGGAATTTTCAGAGGTAGTGAATAGATTGGAAAGTCTGCTTCCGTTTAAATATAGCGAGATAGGAAAGTACAAATATCTTGTTAAGCATGAGAGAATGATTCTTTCTACATATATTGAGTGTCTTGGCAAGATGGAAAAATACGAAGCTATACCTGATTACGATAAAATGACATCATGGATAACCAATGAGCTTTCCAAGAAGCAATTTGCAAGTATTTTTGAAGATTTAAATATGCGATATGCAAATTTGTATGGAAATGCTGGACATTATGAGAAATCGGACAGAATTGCCGAAGAAGGCATCAGAATTGAGATAGAATGTGAAAGAATGCACTGCCTTAATACATTGCTGTACTGCCGTGCATGGAATGCCGGGGAAAGAGGTAATGTTTCGGAAAATGATAAAGAACTTTGCCGGTGTGCATACGAAATAGCAAAATTAAAAAAACAAAATATAAGAAGGGGGTTATATCGCAGATGGCTGGAAAAACAATAATTACTTTTTTACGGTCTGGTTACATGTATCATCATCAGAACACACACTAATTGAATAGTTGTTTGACTTACCATTAGTGCTGTTTCTTGTGATATCCGTTAAATTAAGAATGTTGAGTAGTAATATAATTCCTGCTGCAAAGGCTAAAAGAGTTTTTTTTAACTTCATAATGTGTTCTCCTTGATTTTCTAATAGTTATATTGTAAGTGACTAAAAAGCATTCCACCATGACAAATGAGGAAAATAAAAATTCTCTTCATTTGTCATGGTACAATATAAAGAATGAATTATAATAGAGTTATACTATATAGTAGAGCATATAAAACACATGGACAATGCATAAAAGGGAAAGAGAGGATGTCGCTTATGAAAAAATAACAGCAATTATGAGCATTATTGTTATGACTGTATTTTGTTTTACCTGAATCCGTGAAGTTGATCTCTTCACAGACTCCTTAAATGAATTAGTTAAAGATGTAACGAAAAATAAGGAAATTTATACATGAGTTCAATGAGTTGTTTGTTTAATGCATTTGGGGGAGATGGTTGAAAAAATAAAATATGCTGCTAATAATTGTAAACAAAATAATTTTACACAGGAGGTATTTATAATGAAAAAAATAAAATTCGTTATAGCTATTATTGGGTGTTTTGTGGTATTAAATTCTTTGACCATATCAGCATCCGCTGCTAATATATACGTTCAGACGTGGCGTCTTATTGATGCGGGTGGACATCTTGATTGGAGTGATGAAGGAACAAAGTATTTGAGTCAATGGAAATCTGCGGTTAATATGTGGAATGATTATAAGCCAGGAGTTATACGAGAAGATACAGGAAGTACAATAAATGATGTAGAAATTTCTGATGTATATGAGAAAAATAATACAAATGCTACGACATATTGGTACACTGGACTTGTTGCAGGGAGTATTAAATTTAACACTTACAATATGGATCAAAGAACTTCGTCTGAAAAAATCGCTATAGCCGCTCATGAATGCGGTCATGCACTTGGGTTAGCACATAGTACATCTAATGATATAATGTATGAACTTACACCGTTGGTAACAAAATTAAGTGAAAATGATAAAGCATCATACGATTATTCTTATACACGAGCAGCAATGGGATTGTCACTGACAAAGATGAATGAGGCACGAGCGTTATCGGTTTATAAAGGATTGCCAATATATTATTGTGATTCCTCATATTGTATTGATGTTGAATCTATTAATGAAATGGTAAGCCATGCGGACTATGTTTTTGTTGGAACGGTGACAGATTGTACTTCAGAATCGTATAAAAATAAGATTAGTTTAACAGCGCAAGATGGAAACAGCAAATTGTGGGGCGAACCGTATACTAATTATGATGTTTCAGTTATTAATAATATCAAGGGGAAGTTATCAGATAAAATTGAAATTCAAAAATTTGGTGGTCTGGATCAATCAGGTGAATTTTATATTATTCCAGAAGGAGATGTTCTACTAGAAGAAAGAAATACATATGTTTTTTTTGCATATAAACAGAATGATGGAAGTTTAATTGTTCGTGGAAAAAATTCTAGTCTGATTTATAATGAAGAGCTTATGGATGAGATATCTAATGCGGTGAATTGATAACATAAAGTTAGAAATTAAATATAGTTTAACTATAACATAAAAATTCGAAAATGCGTCCTTACAATGTTTTGGAGGCATTTTCGAATTTAAAAAAAGAGGCAAGATTGAAACAAATTAGTAGGAGATAACCAAGAAATAAAGTGCATATCAAATAATGCAGCTAAAAATGTGGTTAAAAAAAGTAAAGCATGGGAAATTAAAGAGGATTTGATTTTTTATTTGCTTTGGCTATTGATAGATTATAAAGCGAAAGTCAGTCAACAGGCTTCATATCGTATTGGTATCTTTCGCGGAAAGGCAGATTTAAATATGAAAAACAACAACTCTTCTTGTGAATCTAGCAAGATTACTGTAAATATATTTGGAAAAATATTGAAGAAAAATATGGCATGGATGGCAGTTGTATTTGTGTTTGTTTTTATAATAGTATTAATAATTAGTCATTTTGTGTTTACTCAAAATAGAAATAGTAAAAGCAAGGCACCAACGATCTTAGCAAATAATTTTGAGTATACAATTTGTAGGACAGATGTAGAAGCGGGTATTTTGAAAGCTTGTGGTTTACCTACAGAACTTTCTCAAGAATTAGTTGGTGCATTTGTTGGTTATTTAGTTTGTTATGATGAAGTTTACTATCATATAACCGAAGATGAAACTGAAATTGTGATGTATGAATACAATCCGGAGCCGAGCCAAAATGTATATGTTGTACAAATGAGAGATATATATTGTTTTGCAATAAAGAGAGACGCTGAAGGTTTTCATGGTATTGACGGTAATTTATATATTCCGGATACACAAAGAACAAATTAAAAATTTGTAATAACCCAAAAGGCAGTTGAATATTTAACAATATCATGACATGTTTATTGTGTGGTAAAAACTGAGCACAGATAATTGAACGCAGAATAAGCAAAGCGACTGCGTTCATGAGCAAGTGCGAAAGCGGATTGCGAATGTCCGCTTTACTATGATAAGGCGTTGATTCTCTTCATGAAACTTAAAGGAATGATAGACTTGGATATTCCTGTCAATCAGCAGTATATAATCAGAACAGAGAGCAGCATCAGATATGACCTTGGATTAATAGATAAAAATCAGCATGTTAAAAATATTATAAAGGCACTCAAGTGTACGATACCATATGAGAAAATAGTATATAATGATAACCTTTTCATTACTCAGGAAGAGTGTATGTTCGTCAATTCCCTAATTTCGAGTAGAAGTAATTATGTTGATTGCAAGAAAACAGAGTTTATAGAATATGTATACAAGAATTGTAGCGAAAATAATCATGAATGGATGTATGATGTATTTATGAGTAATATAGCGAGCTGGTATGGAAATGAGGGCGATTATGATACGTCAGATAGATTGAGTTGTAAATTTATAAAAAAAGTTGTTTAGTAGTCGAAATTGGGTATGAAAATATAAACAGTTTCTTCATATGTTATTTTAAGTTATAACAAAATATGTTATCGTATTTATGCAGCATATCAAAATGGGATAACTGTATTAATTGCATTACATAAAACATCAGGAGCTATATATAAAATTGCAGGATACTTACGAGAACTATATAGGAAAAATAATTGAAAATGAGCGTACAAAGCGGGGACTTTCCGTGAACGATGTCTGCAATGGGATATGCAGTGCGGCTGAGTGTTCCAAGCTTGAGAGCGGGGAATATGCCGGGGGAATACATATTCTGAGGGCGCTGTGCCAGAGGCTGGGGATTAACTCAGACAGATGCGGAACATACCTTCCGCAGGCAGAGTATGATGAGATGATGGACAGGCTGTACATACTTGAAAATATCAAGGATGGCAGTCTTGATATGGCACGGAAAAATATCGAAAGGTACAAAGCAAGCTACAAGAATATACCGCTCAACAATCAGTTTATTCTGTTCATGAATGGAAGAATTGCAGAGCTTGATGGTAAGTTTGTAGAAGGCTTGGAGTTCTATGCTGATGCACTACATGTCACCATGCCTGAATATGAAAATCTGTCATGTATAACAATCTATGAAGCGTATATGTTTTTTGGCATTGCACGTATCAGTGCCAAGCTTGGAAATACAGAAGCTGCATGCAGAATATATAAGCTATTGATAAGCTACTGTGAAGTCTCCGGTGCTGAGAAGTGGAATCTTGTATGCATATATCCCAAGGCAGTATGTGAGCTTGCAGCCTGCGTTGGTCTGCAAAACATGACTGTAGAAGATAAGCGTGATAAGCTTGAATGCTGTATAAGTGCACTTGATATGCTTAAGGAGACGGCGAGACTTTATTACATCAGACCGCTTCTTATGAACATTATTGAGCTTAATGACAGCTTAAATGATAATGTCAAGGAACTTGCTTGCAATAATGTCGAGGGCGATGTTTGTGGTGCTATCAGAGACAATATTAAAGACACTAATAAAAGCACTGTTAAAAATATCGCCTATGACACTTTAAGCTGCCGCGAGCTCCTAGAATGTGTGGATGAACTGTTTAGAAAGTATAAGCATGAGCGTGAATTGTTTGAATGGTATCCATACTATGTTGACAGCGGTTTTCGCTGTGTGAACCAGCTTATAGATGAGAGAAGACGCATGCATGGAATGTCGATAGAGGAGCTTGCAGGGACAAATCAGAGTGCCAGAAATGTGCAGAGGATTGTAAAGGGGCAGATTTCACCAAGCTACAGAACTTCAAAGGAGCTTTTAGATAAGCTTGGCTTGAAGGGAGTTCTTAGAAGTGATGTGATTGTGGCGGATAAGCTTGAGGCATATAGATTGTGGGATGAATTGGAAGCATGTATAAAACAACAGAATTCTGAGCGTGCGGACAATATAATAGAACAGTTGATAAATGAACTTGATATTTCGGTGGAAATCAATGATATTGCACTAAAGTATATAGTATTATATTGGCAGCTTCGTGAAAATAAAATAACAACCTCTCAGATGCTTGAAGGTCTTGAAAAGCTGCTTCCATTTAATATTGAGAAAATTGGAAATTACAAGTTTTTAATTAAACATGAAAAAATGATTTTACATGATTATATAGTCTGCATGGACATGATGAATAAATATGATAATTTGATTGATTTTGATAAATTAACCGTGGATATGCAGGATTCACTTTCTAAAAAACAATTTGCCGGTTCCTATGAGGAGGCATGTGTTAGGTGTGCCAATTTATATGGGAATGCTGCAAAATATGAGATTTCAAATAAAATCGCTGAAGATGGAATCAGAATAGATGTTGAATGTGAAAGAATGCGCCCTTTGAGTACTTTGCTGTATTGTGAAGCATGGAACAACAAAGAGCGTGGAGAAGTTACAGAAAATGATATAGCTTTATGCAGGTGTGCATATCAGATTGCAAAGCTGAATCAAAATGAAAAAAGGATGAGTATATATAGAGAATGGCTAGAGAATAGATAAACTATTTATTATTGTTTGAATCTGAATATATATCATTGGAATATACACTGACGGAATAATTATTTGTTTCCTTTGTATTATCTTGGATTTTTTTTGTGTTGCCAGTTAAATTGGTAATGTTGAGTATTAATGTGAGTTCAACAAAAAAAGTAAAAAATAATTTTTTAAGATTCATAATGCGTTATCTCCTTTAATAGTGTTGTTGTAATTCCTATTTTATATGAAAAGCAATTCTCTACCATGACAAATGAAGAAATTGTATAGTTTCCTCATTCGCCATGGTAGGAACAAAGTGAAAGTTTATAATTGAAATATACTATTAATTGTTAACTGTGTAAGGGCACAGATGGGGAGAAGAAAACAATAACTACACATTATAAACGAAAGGGATGACGTGTATGAAAATGGTGTAATACAGAATGTTGAAAATAGCATTGCACTTCAAAGTTCAGATGTTCAAAAGACTGCAGATGGATATTTTCAGGGTACAGTTGTATTAGCTGATATGGGTAATGACAATTACAGAATTTCATATACTGGAAGATGGCTTATAGAACCGGAAAATAGAAATGTGGATGTTGCAGCACTGTTTGTTGACAATATTTCGATTTTGCAAGGAACTGTAAAGGCTTATTACAGTGCACAGAAAAATAATAGGGGAGCACTGTCAGTGGTAAGCTTACATCAGATTTCTGATCTTTTAACCATGATATCATAATTTATTATTGAAGGAGAACAGTATATGAAAAAACGAGTAAATACTATTTTTGTTATTATTTGCATAGTAGATATTATTGTAAGTCTTATACTGATTGATGTTCCAGGGATAAACATCGCGGTAATTATAATAAGTTTGTTTTTTTTAGGAATCTTATATTATATTGTAAGAAAGCTTTTGTATTTGGAGGAACTGCTTTTAGCGATAAATCGACGTGAGGATAATAAGGAAATACATGAAAAAATTATGTGATTTTAAAAAAATCGAGGCGTTGAATATGAATAAGAAAATCAGGGGTAAGCTTTTAATGCTATTGTCGGCGGTTGTGCTTTGCACAGGCTGCAATTCCGGGAAGAATAGGCCGGAGGACGTTACTGTGGTGACGGGGAGTGAGGAGAATATTGTATATCAGCCGTCTTTTGTGCAGCTTTCCTGTGAGCTGAGCAAGGAGGATGCTGTTCCACCAAGAGCGTTCTCGCATATATTTGTTAATGAGAAGGCGGTGTATGGGGTTGTAGAGCATAGTGATGATATGACGCATACAAGAAGCAATTATGTTGTGATTAAGGATATCGAAGGGGATGGATATACTAAGAAGCAGCTTGGAACATTGGGAGATTATTTTAAGACTTCTCAGGGTTTTGCAGGTTCTGCCAATAAGAAACTGATGCTGTATGATGATAATTTTGATCTTATAAAGGAGATTGACCTTAATAATGTTGAGAAAGCATTGTCCGACAGGAATGAGAGACTTTCGGTTGGAGATGTGGATATTGATGAGCAGGGAAATATATGCATAGTCGGTGAGAAAACGCTTGTGTACATTGACACCGAGGGAACAGTGTCAGGGATGATGGATAAGCCGGCTAATATGGGAGGCATTGGTTATTTAGCTTTAGGGCGTATTCTGGCTGCATCGTCCGGTAAATGGTATTTTTTGTGTGTCAATAATGAGTATAAGGTCGATATATATAACATCGACAGGGAATCCGGAAGATTAGGAGACAGATTGGAAAATGTTCCTGACATCTATGAGGGCAATATGAGAGAGCTGGGTGTTTCCGAAAATGGTGTGCTATATATTATAACAGAGACTTATATATATGAATATAATGTTGATAATTCGGATTACACTACACTTGTCTGCCTTCAGGATTATGGAATCAACAGCTCGGAGGATTCCGGGGAATCAGGCTTTGGCAGGGCACAGTCGGGCACTTTTTATATAGCTTCTGTGGAAGATATTGATTTGTCGGGACAGGCGGCGGATGTGGCAATTGAGCTTGCGGTGCTGGAGGGAAAGCAGGCAGCAGATGTCACTGAGAGAAAACAGCTTGTGCTCTCAGCGTTTACTGCTCCTTCATGGATATATGCTGAGCCGATAAATAAGTTCAACAGATATAATACTGAATATTATGTCACGGTTAAACCATACTTTAATTATGATTATGATGAGTATGATACAGCACTCACAAGGTTTTACAATGACCTGATAACAGGAAATGGTGCTGATTTGTTCTGGTTTAATATTGATGACAATTTAGATATAGACAATCTTGCAGACAAAGGAATTTTAACCGACCTGTACACCTGCATTGATAAGGATGGCGATATTGGCAGGGCAGATTTTATACCGAGTGTTCTTTCGTCATTGGAAGATGACGGCAGGCTTTATGTTATGGCACCTGAGTTTAAGCTGGTGACGATTGTCGGAAGCGAGGGGCTTTTTAATGCTGATGAGGATTGGAATTTCACAACAATGTATGAACTGCTTGAAAAATATAGCGGTGCACAGCTATTTGCCAGAGAAAAGAACAGCTTCGAGCTTGAGAGATTTTTAAAATATTCAATGGATTTATTCTACAATAATGATACCGGGGAATGCAGTTTTGAGTCGGATGATTTTATAAATATGCTGAAGCTTGTTCAGACACTTCCAGATACATACACCTCTGTCCCTGATGATGAGATAAATGACAAGCTTAAGAAAAAAGAGGTATTGCTTGAGGATTTAGACAGCATGGATATTATAAACATTAAAATGCTGGACATGCATTTTGACAATATTGAGAAGGTATACTTGGGCTATCCATCAAAATCACATGCAAGTGCACAGATAGTGTTTGATAATAATATGGCGATGAGTGCCGTGAGTGAAAATCAGGCTGCAGCATGGGAATTTATGAAGTATTATCTAACGAATTTTGAACCGTCCGGCATGCCGGTATTTGAAGATAAATTCGAGACACAGCTATATGTTGCCATGCATGAATATGAGGACGGCGTAAAGGGGCATAACCCTCTTAGCAGCAATCTTACATCCCAGCAGGCTGATACCCTTCGCGAGCTTGCTTACACAGCATCGGGCTATAAGCAATATGATATGGCAGTTTACAATATAGTCTATGAAGAGGCGATGAGCTTCATTTCAGGTCAGAATAGTGCTGCTGAGGCTGCTGCGGTAATACAGAACAGGGTACAGTTGTATCTTGATGAGAAAAAATAGAAGAAAGCCTGACAAATTTTAACGAATCCATGAAAATAATGAAAGTACTTGACTAAAAAAAGAAACAGTTATATAATATAAGTCGTACTATTGATAGTAAACTGTGTAAGAGCACAGCTGGGGAGAAAGGTTAGAATCAAAACTAAATGTTGGAAGATGGAGGAGCTCATATGTATTTGTATGGTATACATTCTGATGGTTCTTCGGAGTATCGAGAATGTAAATTAACAGATGTATATCAGTATTATAGAGAAATTTGTAAAAACTGTGGTATTAGAAGTGATAGACAGGATATTTCAAAGTATGTGAAGACATTACATTCGGCACACCATAATTAATAATTCGGCAATTAATTCGGATTTAGTTAAATTATGTAAAATCAGAGATATACTTTATTTTGTAAATATCTATTACAGGTTTGAGTGAGGAGAGGGAATATGAGAAAGAACATTATCATTATTATTTTTGCATCTGTTCTGATTTGTGGCTGTCACAGGGCAGATGGACAATTGCAGGAAACGGTGACCGATGAAACAACACACCAGGTTGATAGTTTTATTTCTCCAGAGCTGGTCTGGCAGGATAATTCCAGAGATTTGTACAGTGCAACAGGAATGCCGACAGCCCTGTCATTTGAGGAGCTTAAGAGTGATATATCCGGTGGCAATTCCATGGCGGCAATGGGAATGCAGCATGCTGCAGCATTAAAAAAACATTTTTTCATAGATGGGGATAGGGTTAACTGCTGGGATGAGATGGTATATATTGGCTCTGATGGAGAGAAAAAATCAATCAGAATCACAGAAGGCTTTGAAAAGCAGGTGACAGGAATAGGAAGTATCTGGGCAAGTGAGCACTATGTGGCATTCAGCTCGGAGCCTGCCGAAAACACTCCTCATGGCTTTAAGTATGTAATCTGCGAGCTTGACGAAGATATGAGTGAAGTCAGCCGGGTGGATTTGGATTTTTTTGTGTCAGATTATGTGACTCCGCTTTCCATGTCAGAGGATAAGGATGGTAATGTTCATCTCATTTACTCAAAACAGGAGGAAGAGTACTCTTACTCCTGCCATTATTGTATAGTTTCCGCAGATGGGAAGCTGCTTTGGGAAACAGAACTCGATAATGAAGAAAATGTGTCACTAAATCCACTTGGTGATGGCACGGTTGCATTATGGAATAGTGGTGAAATATTCATGGTTGATTCTGTAGCTGCAAGTGAGACAAGGCTTGAAAAACTTGAAGGCTATGGCGGATGCTTTACATACTGGGATGAAAATAATATCCTTTTTGCAGATAAAGATGGCGTTTATTTAAAAAATACTTCTGATGGCAATACACAGACTCTGTATCTGTGGAAAAATCATGGTATAAGGGTATCAAAAGCTGAGACTGTGTCCGGCTCGCAGGAACAGGGGATAAATGTACTGTACAGTGATTCTAAGGGATACGGATTTGTGCACCTTGAACCTACGACACAGGAGGTCGAGGTTAAGAGTATAACATTTGCTGTTGATCATTGGAATAAGAATGCCTATAGTGCAGCAGTTGCGGATTTTAACAGAATGTATCCTGCTTATCGGATAAATTTGACAGAATATCAGTATGATGACCAGAAAATGCTTACTGAGCTGACTGCGGGAGAAGGTCCTGTAATAATAGACACTGCCCTTGTGGAGTTCGAAGATATGACAAAATACTGGGAGCCATTGGATGATATATTTGACCAGATGGGAATTACCGATGAACTTATTCCGGAAGCTGTTAACATGGGGAGGGTCGATGATAAGTTCTATGGTGTCGTGACCAACTTCCGCATAAGAACGGTTATCACCGCAATGAAGGACATGGATGGGTGGAACTATGAGGAGTTCATTAAATGCATAGATGACAGGAAGGATTCATTGAAATCAATTTTTTATGGAAATTCTATGGATGATGGTACAGCTTTTGTTTTGAAGTATTTCATGCATGGTCTCAAAGATAATTATTTTATTGATTCTGTGAATGGCACAACATCCTTTGATACGGAAGCATTTCGCAATGTTATAGAATTGGGAAAGCAGTATCAGGGAACAAACGGAAAATATGAAAATCTTTTAGATGGCAGCATGCTGTGCCTTGATGTAGAAATTAAAAAACCACTTGATATACCGTACCTTCGATTACTTATGGGTGATGATGTGAATTTTATCGGATATCCTTGTGAGGATGGAAATGGGCATTACATGGCACCGACTTCCATGCTGGCTGTAAGGGACAATGCCGGCGATGAGGAAAAACGTATTGCACATTCGTTTATCAAGCTTATGCTTTCCTACAAAGAACAGCTCGAAGCCTCAGAAAGTGATGATTTTGATATAAGTGTGCGAAAGGATGTATTCGAACATCAGTTAAGTGAGATTGATACAAAGGTGTCGTGTTATATTATGGGACTGCCGGTTGTAAATATTGAAGAAGAACAGCTTGATTATGACAAGGACAGAAAACTTCTGCTTGACTTAATTGAAAAGTCCACACCTGATAGCAGTCTTCCGGTTGAACTTAATGATGTTATGGCGGAGGAACTGGTAAATTATTTTGAGGGAGACATGGATGTGGATAAGGTTATTTCAAACCTGAAGGGAAGGGTTGAACTGTATCTTGGTGAGAGAATGTCACAGTGATAAAGAAAGATAGGCAGGACAATCCCAAACAGGGTACAGTTGTACCTTGATGAGAAAAAATAGAAGAAAGCCTGACAAATTTTAACGAACCCATGAACATAATGAAAATATTTAGCTAAATAAAAGGACGGATGTATAATATAAGTCGTACTATTGATAGTAAACTGTGTAAGAGCACAGATGGGGAGAAAGGTATATTTAATAAAAATTTAGACGAAGAAGGTGATTAAAGAGAATATAAGAGCTTCAAAAGATGAATTTAATATATTTATGAACAAATTGATATATGCTCGCTTTTATGCGAGCATATATTTTAGATAATAATTGAATATGGGGGGAAAAGAAAATGAACAAAAAGCTTATTACAGTTATTTTGTTTCTGGCAGCAATTACATTGTCAGCATGTAATAAAGAAAAGAATGCCGGGTATTCTGCTTCGTATGAAACCATACAGGCTGGGCAGAGTGAGGATGTCAATTATCAGCTTATTAAGCAGAATGTTATTTATAAGGACGCAGATAGTAAGAATGTCGTTAAATACAATAAGATTTCAGGTGAAAAAGTATTAGATAACATTACGGATGAGAATGAAGTAATTCTCAATCTGGCTGTGTCAGGGCAGGATAAAATGTTTGTTATAGTCAGAAATAATCTCGAAAACACGACAATGGTTAAGGTTTATGATATCTTTGGAAAATATATTTCACAGACTGAGCTTGCCATGCCGGATGACAATTCAGATGTTTACGCTATGGCTGCAGACAGCAGAGATAACGTATATATTGCCTCACAGGGCAGTCTGTATGTTTACTCAGAAGCAGGGGAGCTTAAGCAGGAGTATAATGTAAATGAAATTATTACGAATGTGTTCGTAGTACCGGAGAATAAAGTATATTTTTCAACATTTTCAGGTAAAGAAAAGAATTTATATGTGATTTTGGAGAACGGTAAGGATACAGAGAAGGTAAAAAGCTTCCCGCAGCAGGTTAAGCTTTTAAATTGTTATAATAATATTTTTTATGTGGAAAACGGAAAACTGAACTGTTATGTTAACGACAGTGATAATCAGACGGTTATTGATTTAGCGGATTATGATTTGATTGGAATAAATCTCTGTTCGGTAGAAAAGCTTAATGATAGCTCTTATATATTTGTAAATGAAGGTGAAAATGGAATTGAGATAGTAAGCCTTACAAAGAAGGCAGATAATGAGGCTGAAGTAAAAAAACAGGAGTTATGTATTGCAACGCTGACAACAAGCAGTAAATATGCCGGTTATGTTTCTTCTTTTAATAAATCTAATAAGGAGTACATTATTAAAGCCGGTAAATACAGTGATGACAGTGATACAAGACAGAATCAGATAAATGCTTCGCTTGCGGGTACGGATGCACCGGATATAGTGGAGGTTTTATCAGGTGCAAGCAAGGACACATTGAAGGAATATGTAAGCAAGGGCTATCTTGAAGGTATAAATTCGTACATAGAAAAGAGCGATATAGTTGATTTGACCGGAATTATTGAGCGGGTTGTGGAGGATTTTACGATTGATGGAAATTTATATACATTTCCTACGGATTTTTCATTCTATACTCTGGCTGTGCCTGCAGATTCAATAGGGGACACAGAATCCTGGACCATAGAAGAATTCTTAGATTACTGTGAACAAAATCCCCAGCTTTATATTGAGCCGGGCTGGACTGCAGAAGATTCCAAAAAATGTATTATGGATATGGCAATGCTGAATGGAATATATGGTTTTGTTGATTTTGATGAGGGAACCGCCGATTTTGATAATGAACGCTTCAGAGATATATTAAACAGAATTAATGCACTCAATATCACACCGGTAACCTTAAGCGGGGAAGAGAGGAGTGCAGCAGGGGATAACGTAGTATGGAGAAAATACATATATTCTGCACGCGATTTTGAGAAGCTTGAATGGCAGAACGGAGACGGAAGGCAATTAAAGCTTATAGGTTTTCCAAGTGGAAATGAAAGAGTAAGTGCAGGTATAATGTCTTATGGAAGCCTTGTTGCGATAACGGCTGCTTCTGAATATAAGGATGCTGCATGGGAATTTCTTGAGGCAGTACTGTCGAGGGCATTTATAGAGAGCGAGAGTGGGCAGTTCGTTACCGGAAAGGAAGCATTGGAGGCAACGCTTGCTAAGGAGGTTGAGACAGAGTATCTTAAGGATTCTGATGGAAATTATGTACTGGATGAGAATGGAGATAAAATAGCGGATGTGACATATGTTAATGGAAGACCTGTAGAGCCAATGACAACCGGGCAGGTAGACGAGGTCAGGACTGCTATAAAAAATGCAGTGTTTTATAATGATCTGGAGCGTGACTGTATAGCGATTGTATGCGAGGAAGCGGGAATGCTTATTGAGAATAATAGAACTATAGATGAGACCATAAATATAATCCAGAACAGAGTGCAGCTCATGCTGGATGAGAAATGAGGATTAATATTAGAAAGAACATTATCATTATTATTTTTGCATGTGTTCTGATTTGTGGCTGTCACAGGGCAGATGGACAATTGCAGGAAGCGGTGACCGATGACCGATGAAACAACACCCCAGGTTGATAGTTTTATTTCTCCAGAGCTGGTCTGGCTGGATAATTCCAGAGATTTGTACAGTGCAGTATATGAGATGGATGACGGAAAAGTCAGTGTTAAAAAATGAGAGAATGGTATAGCAGCTTACGTATCAGAAATGAGCATAGCCGGAAAGAGCGATAACTTATAACATTGTTTATCATTTTTTAATTGCAAATATCCCCCATATCATATATAATGATATAAGTTTTAGCCGGTTCACACAAAATATTTCCGGTCAAGGAGGAAAAAATGGTATTATTAGAGTCAGCAGCAGGCGGAGCTTCATCAATCCTTTTATTAGTAGGATATATTATTTTCTTCGTTGTACTTATGTACTTTATCGCAATCCGTCCACAGAAGAAGCAGCAGAAGCAGCTCAATGAGACACTTGCCTCAATGGAGGTTGGCGACAGCGTTCTCACAACAAGCGGTTTCTATGGAGTTGTTCTCGATATCACAGATGACGTTGTAATCGTAGAGTTCGGTAACAACAAGAACTGCCGTATCCCTATGCAGAAGACAGCTATCGTACAGGTTGAGAAGCCGGAGAAGTAATATCGGCGGTGTAAACATACATTTTTGAGTATGAATGCTGAATATGTACCCTCTTTGCCGGGCAGACCGGTAAGGAGGGTGTTTTTTTGGAAATGTTAGATAAGAACCTATCGAATGCATTATTTCTTGATAGGGAATGGCAGAAATTCGAGCTTGAGCTGCATGCCCAGTCCGGCTGCAAGTTTTTTCATCATTGCTAAGCTGGGATTTCTTGTTCCGTGTTCAATTCGGCTGATATCTGCCTGTGTTATTCCTGTCCTATCTGATAATTCTTTTTGCGTGATATTCTGGCTTGCTCTAGCATCAATCATAGCTTGAATTATGTCATATTCAGGCTGTAATTCATCATATTCTCTTTTTACTTCTGAATCGGACAGCGCCTTTTTTTTATATTCATTATACTTGCTCATTTTTATGCCTCCGTTCATAGTCATCTTTATATTTCCTGGCTAATTCGATTTGGTTTTTGGGTGTTTTTCTGGTCTTTTTGGTGAAACCATTTGTAAGTACTGCTGTATTCCCCACGTAGAAAAAATATAAAATTCTGGTTATGTCAGAGCTCTGTTTTGCCCGCAGCTCAAAGATGCCATCTTTAATATGTTCCGAGAATGGCATTCTAAGCTTAGTTCCATTAGTTTCCAGCAGATCAATGGTTCTAAGTGTTTTTGCCAGTAGCTTTGGCTCTAATGTGTCTAAGTATTCTTGTACAGGACATGAACCTTCTTCTGTATCGTAAAACTCAATATCTATCATATGTTCTCCTTTATATTTTATGTTGTATACGACATATTGTCAACAGGCTATATGTAAAAATCGGGAAAAATTCCGTCATTTACAGATGAAATAATAGCATCAAGCTCTTTTTTAACATTTTCTATTCCTGTTTTACTTTTCATCCAATTAGTGCGTCTGGTAATATTATCATCTACTGTATGAGGTATTATTTTAATTTGTTCAGGAAATAAATAGTTGGCAATAGCAAGACTTCTTCTCATGTGATATGTTGTTGTAATTAGTAGAATCTTTTTGATATTATTTAATCCACAAGCTCGTTGTAGCTTAGTTAATGAAAATAAAATATTTTCAATGGTATTTAGTGAATCGTTTTCTATTATAATATTGTCTTTTGTTATACCTAGCTTTAAAGCTATATTGTACATATGCTCAGCTTCGCTCATTGTACCCTCTGTAAATTCATGAGCACAACCGCTGCTTAGCAAAAGTCTGGAACAGCGTCCGTTCATGTATTCTTTAACTGCGGTAGAGACAAGAGCTTGTACTGAATTTAAATCACCTAAAACAATTATACAATCAACAATTTCTCCAGTATCTTTCAGACCTTCAAAGAGAGCTCGGTCTATTATTTTTTCAGTAATTCTTTTATTTTTGAGTTCGGAAATTAATAATCTGCTATTGCCTGAGATATCAGTATCGTCTTGACTTGATGAATTTTTCGCTGTATTACATTCCGATTTTATTTTATAATCTAGTAATCTTAGAAAATATTCAGGAATTCTTCTATTTCCCATTTCCCAGTCAGTAATTGTCGGGTATGGTATGTCATATTTTTTTGCAAATTCTTTTCTATTTAAGCCTTCTTCTTTTCTTAATTCAATTAGAAGGTACATCTTTTCATCTTTTTCCATTTGAACCGCCTTAATGTCAAATAATTAATTATGCAATGCATATATCTATATTATACATTTATGCAATGCATAATTCAGTAATCTTTTATTTATTTGAAAAAATAATTTTGCATAAAAAAAGTACATAAGCCTTGATGTATTTTAATCAAATATATGTTATAATCGTAACTTGAAAATAAAAATAACTTGATGTACCATAATTAGAAAAGCAAAATAGACAGCCGGATACATAAGCGCGGCAGTGATTTGGAGGTATGTTATGGAATTTAATGTTACACTTATTCCGGGAGACGGAATCGGACCTGAGATTGTGCGTGAGGCAAGAAAGGTTCTTGACAGGGTGGCAGAAAAATATGGACACAGATTTACATATAAGGAAGTGCTTATGGGTGGCTGTTCAATAGATGCGTACGGAGTTCCGCTCACGGATGAGGCACTTGCCACAGCGAAGGCTTCGGATGCCGTTCTTCTTGGAGCGGTTGGCGGAAGAGTGGGAGTGGACAGCTGGTATGAGCTTCCTCCTAACAAGAGGCCTGAGGCAGGACTTCTTGCAATCAGGAAGGGACTTGAGCTATTTGCCAATTTAAGACCTGCATACCTGTACAGCGAGCTTAAGGGTGCATGTCCTCTCAAGGAGGAGGTTGCTGATAAGGGCTTTGATATGATTATCGTCAGAGAGCTCACAGGTGGTCTCTATTTCGGAGAGAGAAACACCAAGGAAGTTAATGGTGTTGTGACGGCGGTGGATACACTCAAGTATGATGAGAATGAGATAAGAAGAATTGCAATCAAGGCATTCGAGATTGCGATGAAGAGAAATAAGCATATTATCAGTGTTGACAAGGCTAACGTCCTTGACACATCGAGACTCTGGAGAAAGATTGTTGCCGAGGTTTCTAAGGATTATCCTGAGGTTAAGGTTGAGGATATGCTTGTCGACAACTGTGCGATGCAGCTTGTGAAGGATCCGGCGCAGTTCGATGTGGTTCTCACGGAGAATATGTTCGGCGATATTCTTTCGGATGAGGCGAGCATGATAACAGGCTCCATCGGAATGTTATCATCGGCGAGCCTTGGAGCGGGCAGGCTTGGTCTTTATGAGCCTAGTCATGGTGCAGCTCCGGACATAGCAGGACAGGATAAGGCAAACCCTATTGCGACAATCCTCTCAGCGGCTATGATGCTGCGCTACTCATTCGATCTTGACAAGGAGGCGGCTGCAGTTGAGGCTGCGGTCAAGAGCGTTATCTCAGAGGGCTACAGGACAGTCGATATCATGGCGGATGGCATGAAGCAGGTAAGTACTACACAGATGGGTGATTTGATTGCCGAAAGAGTATAATGCGGAAAATATAAGGCTGTTATTGTTGTATGCTGCTGTGAGGCAGTATTGCAATTAGTATAGAATTTATGTGAGTGATAGTTTTGAAAGATAAAAATAGTATTTTATATCTATATTTTAAAAATTCAGTAGATTAAAGTCTGAAAGTGTGCTATAATAAATCAATCTTTTATCTGTAGTGCAGATAATAGTTATCTATTTTTACACATGCAATTTGTTTCAGAGCGAAAATGAATTGCTTTTATGGCAGATTAGAAGTCACATTCGTGAATTTCTTATTATTTCTTCGTAACAGATCGCTCAGAAAAGAGGATTAGTATATTATGAGAAGTGATGCAGTTTTCAAGGGAACACAGCAGGCTCCACATCGTTCCCTGTTTAATGCGCTGGGACTTACAGAGGAGGAGATGAACAGACCGCTTATCGGTATTGTAAGCTCCTACAATGAGATTGTTCCGGGTCATATGAATATTGATAAATTGGTCGAGGCTGTGAAGCTCGGTGTTGCAATGGCTGGCGGTACACCTAGAGTGTTTCCGGCTATCGCAGTGTGCGATGGTATTGCGATGGGACATACAGGAATGAAGTACTCACTTGTTACCAGAGATTTGATTGCGGATTCTACAGAGTGTATGGCGCTTGCACATCAGTTCGACGGACTTGTAATGCTTCCTAACTGTGATAAGAATGTTCCGGGTCTTTTAATGGCAGCGGCGAGAGTTAATATTCCTACTATTTTTGTCAGCGGCGGACCGATGCTTGCAGGTAAGGTTGCAGGCTGCAAGACCAGCCTCTCGAGCATGTTCGAGGCGGTAGGTGCTTATGCTGCCGGTAAGATTACGGAGGAGCAGCTTAAGGAGTACGAGGCTAAGACATGTCCTACATGCGGTTCATGTTCAGGTATGTACACAGCCAACTCCATGAACTGTCTTACAGAGGCACTTGGAATGGGACTTCGCGGCAACGGAACGATTCCTGCCGTATATTCGGAGAGAATTAAGCTTGCAAAGCATGCAGGAATGCAGATTATGGAGCTTGTAAAGAAGGATATCAAGCCTAGGGATATAATGACGGAGAAGGCTTTTATGAATGCACTTACGGTTGACATGGCACTTGGCTGTTCGACGAACAGCATGCTCCATCTTCCGGCGATTGCAAGGGAAGCAGGCGTGGAGCTTAACGTGGATATCGCCAATGAGATAAGCGCAAGGACACCTAACCTCTGTCATCTTGCACCGGCAGGCCACACATATATCGAGGAGCTTAATGAGGCTGGTGGTGTATATGCTGTTATGAACGAGCTCAATAAGAAGAAGCTTTTGAACACAGATGTTCTCACAGTCACAGGCAGGACGATGGCAGAGAATATTGAAGGCTGTGTCAATATGAATACAGAGGTCATAAGACCTATAGATAATCCTTACAGCACAACAGGAGGTATAGCGGTTCTCAAGGGAAATCTTGCACCGGATTCATGTGTTGTCAAGCGTTCGGCAGTTGTCCCTGAGATGATGGTTCACGAGGGACCGGCGAGGGTATTTGACTGTGAGGAGGATGCAATTGTGGCAATCAAGGGTGGCAGGATTGTTGCCGGAGATGTCGTTGTAATCAGATACGAAGGACCTAAGGGCGGTCCGGGTATGCGTGAGATGCTCAATCCTACATCTGCTATTGCAGGAATGGGGCTTGGTTCAAGTGTAGCACTCATCACAGACGGACGCTTCTCAGGAGCTTCCAGAGGAGCTTCAATCGGACATGTATGTCCGGAGGCAGCAGTTGGCGGTCCTATAGCTCTTGTTAAGGAAGGCGATTTGATTAAGATTAACATTCCTGAGAATAAGCTTGAGCTTGCGGTATCAGACGAGGAGCTTGCGGCGAGAAGGGCTGAATGGAAACCGAGAGAGCCTAAGGTTACAACAGGTTATCTTGCAAGGTACGCTAAGATGGTATCTGATTCCTGCAAGGGAGCAGTACTTGAGAAATAATTGTTTGGGAGGATTCACAGATGCAGTTAAACGGTTCACAGATTTTGATTGAGTGTTTGAAGGAGCAGGGGGTAGATACAGTATTCGGTTATCCGGGTGGTGCCATACTCAATGTATATGACGAATTATATAAGAATTCAGATAAGATTACGCATATTCTTACATCCCATGAGCAGGGAGCTTCACATGCTGCCGACGGATACGCAAGAGCAACAGGAAGGGTCGGTGTATGCTTCGCTACATCAGGGCCGGGAGCAACCAATCTTGTAACAGGTATTGCAACAGCATATATGGATTCCGTTCCTATTGTAGCTGTTACATGCAATGTAGGTGTCTCCCTTCTTGGAAAGGATTCCTTTCAGGAGATTGATATAGCAGGCGTGACAATGCCGATAACCAAGCATAATTTCATCGTAAAGGATGTAAATAAGCTTGCCCAGGTTGTCAGAAGTGCATTCAAAATCGCTGCTTCGGGAAGACCTGGACCTGTTCTTATCGATATCACGAAGGACGTAACAGCAGCCAAGGCTGAGTATGAATACAAGAAGCCGGAGCCGGTTGAGCGTGTGAAGGATACAATAAAGACAGAGGATGTCGATAAGGTTATTGATATGATTTCCAAGGCTAAGAAGCCGTTCGTATTCGTAGGCGGAGGAGCGGTTATATCGGGAGCGGACAAGGAGCTTGCCGAATTTGTTAAGAAGCTTCAGGCACCTGTTACGGATTCACTTATGGGTAAGGGAGCATTTAACGGAACAGATCCTCTTTACATGGGCATGCTTGGAATGCATGGTACGAAGGCAGCCAACTTCGGAGTATCAGAGTGTGACCTTTTAGTTGTTGTGGGAGCAAGATTCTCAGACCGTGTCACAGGCAATGCAAAGAAGTTCGCCACAGAGGCAAAAATTGTACAGTTCGACATTGATCCTGCGGAGATTAACAAGAACGTCAAGGTTGATGCGAGCGTAATCGGAGACATCAAGGAGATATTGAAGTGCGTCAATGCCAAGCTTACGCAGCAGAACCATGATGAGTGGGTTGCACATGTTGAGGAGCTTGCTGCAAAATATCCTCTTACATACCATAAGGATAAGCTTACAGGTCCTTACATTATGGAGAAGCTCTATGAGGTGACCAATGGCGATGCCATCATCACGACAGAGGTAGGTCAGCACCAGATGTGGGCAGCACAGTTCTACAAGTACAAGGAGCCTAGACAGCTTCTCACCTCAGGTGGTCTCGGAACCATGGGCTATGGCCTTGGAGCTAGTATCGGAGCTAAGTGGGGACGCAGGGATAAGACAGTCATCAATATTGCGGGTGACGGCTGCTTCCGTATGAACATGAATGAGATTGCCACAGCCACAAGATATAATATCCCGATTATCGAGGTTGTTGTGAATAACCACGTTCTAGGCATGGTTCGCCAGTGGCAGACGCTTTTCTACGGACAGAGATATTCCGCTACAGTTCTTGATGATCAGGTAGACTTTGTAAAGCTTGCCGAGGCGATGGGCGCTAAGGGCTACAAGGTTACTACCTGCGAGGAGTTCGAGGCGGCAATCAAGGATGCCATTTCGCTCAACATTCCATGCCTGCTTGACTGCCACATCGAGAAGGATGACAAGGTATTCCCTATGGTTGCACCGGGAGCCGCAATATCAGAGGCATTCGGTGAGGAAAAATTCTTAGACTGCTAATCTGGGACAGGGGTCTGGTCCGTGTCCCAATGTGAACCTATAATATGAAAACAGCAATTTTTCCATGTGCGGAGAAATTGCTGTTTTTTAGTGTTATGGTAACTATCACATGTGCTGGGACACGGACCAGACCCCTGTCCCAAGCCGCATGACAAAAGTTACAATAAAAACTTGTTGACATATAATATTATATCACGTATAGTATTGAACAAGAAATAATATTATAAAAAGGAGGATTTCTATGGCTTTTCAGGTTAGTTCGGCGCTTCTGGATGCCTGCGTGCTGTCGGTACTGGCTCAGTCCGATGTGTATGGATATGAACTTACGCAGAGAATAAAAGAGCTGATGAAGATTTCAGAATCCACATTGTATCCCGTGCTTAGACGCCTGCAGAAGGATGAATTAGTCACAGTTTATGATATGCCATACAACGGAAGGAACCGAAGATACTATTCGATAACGGATGCCGGGCGCGGTAAGCTTGCAGAGTTTAGAATTGAGTGGGAAGAATATAAGAGCATTATAGACAGCATTATGGGAGGGAATAAGGATGACAAGAGATGAGTATCTTCAGATTTTGAGGGATAATCTGACGACTATGACAGATGATGAGAAGGATGATGTTATAAGATATTATCTGGAATATTTCAGTGATTCGGGCGATGAATGGGCAGCTATGGAGGAGCTTGGTGCACCTGAGAAACTTGCGGCGAGACTGTGCGGCGGGAACGGAGCACAGAATAGTGAGAACTACAGTGCAGGGAATTATACAAGTACACAGAATACGGCAAAGGCATATGGCGGTTATAATGCTGGCAGCACAGGAGCCTATGATTATTCATGGGAAGAAGGAAACACCAAAAGGAAAAAATCACCCGGAAAAATAATCGCGCTCGCATGCACGGCTCCGATATGGGTTCCTTTGGCATTTGCGGGGCTGGCAATACTTTTCAGTCTGCTGATGGTCGTTGTGGCTGTTGTATTTGCGGTGTTTGTCGTGTTCGCGGCGTGTGTGATAGCCGGAATTGCAAGCGTGGCAGCGGGATTTTTTGCTTTTGGCAAGTCACTTGCGGATGGGCTGCTTGTGCTCGGCGGCGGTCTGTTTATGCTTGGAGCCGGAATACTCGCATTTTTCCTTGGAACATACATTGTAAAGGGAGTCATGAGTGCTTTTAAGATGTTTTTTAATAAAAATTAAAGCTTGCTTATGTATTTTATGGGATATTTGAAAAAGGAGTGAGGATACAATGAAAAAAAAGGTGTTATTGCTGACCGCGGTTGCATGCATATTTCTGGGCGGAGCGCTGTTTTCCATAGGAAAGGTGATGGGAGGGAGAGGAATAGTCTTTGATTTTACGGGAAAGGGCATAATCTCGGATGCGCAATTTAAGGAATTATCATTTAACGATATGGACTATGATGCGTTTAAGAGTGTCACGGTAGATGCAGCCAACTGTAAAATCTACATATACAGCTCGGACAACGGCAAATACGGTGTGGATTTAAAGCTGTACAACTATGACGATGACAATATACAGTTCGGGGTAGAAGGTGATGAGCTCATCATAAAAAATTCCATGAATGGCGCGAGGCTTAGCTTTATCTACAATCTGTTCAATGATGATGAGCAGTACATAAAATTATATATCCCTGACGGCGGGTGCGGGTTCATAGACGTGTCGACCGCCAATGAAAATATTGTCATCGAGGATATCTCTGCCACGGGAAAGGTGAGCGCAGGCACGACGAATGCCAGGATAACATTTTCAAATGTGAGCGGGGAGACGCTCAGTGCAGTGACTACGAACAGCAATGTCGTAGTGGAAGGAGTTACGGCTGAAGAACTTACAGTGACTACAAGCAACGGAACGGCACAGCTCTCAAGCGTGCAGGCAGACCGGTTAAATGTCAAGACAAGCAACGGCGAGGTCGAACTTGAGGAGGTGAGCGGTGTTGAAGCTCTTCTTAAGACCACCAATGCCGAGATAGCTTTAAGGAAAGTGTATTTTGACGGCGCGCTCGAGGCGCATACCTCGAACGGCAGCATAAAGGCATCGCTCTATGGCGAGGACAGCGATTATTACTATGAGCTTAAAACCAGCAACGGCAGCATTAAGCTTGGCAGCGAGGTACATGGAAAGAAATATACCGGGGGTAATGGTCAGTCAAAGCTTAAGCTGAACACATCAAACGCGGATATCACGGTGAAGTTTGATGCTTCTAAATAAAAAGAATGTGATAGTAATGTACGAAAATACGGCAGTTTCAAGTGCTTTTGGGGCTGCTATATGACGTTATAAGAATTAGGAGTTGTAAATCATGCAGAAAATACTGATTGTGGAAGATGATACCAATATTAATAATCTGCTCTGTGAGGCATTGACGAAGGAGGGATATTCCTGTGAGCAGGCATTTTCGGGCACGGAGGCGAGACTTCTTTTAAATATGAAGGAACATGGCTATGCGCTGGTGCTGCTTGACCTGATGCTGCCGGGTATCCCAGGGGAGACGGTTTTGGGGGAGATACGCAGCAATGGAAAGCTTCCGGTAATTGTGCTGACCGCGAAGGACAGCCTCGATGACAAGGTGCAGGTGTTGATTGACGGAGCCGACGACTATATAACGAAGCCCTTTGAGGTCAGGGAGGTTATAGCGAGAATTAAGGTACAGCTCCGCCGCGCACAGGAGAGTGACGTTGCCGACGATATTATCACGTTCAAGGATATGGTGCTCAACAAATCCACCTTTCAGGTCAGTGTATGCGGAAAAATGCTTTCTAAGATAACCAGACAGGAATTTGCAATTTTGGAGCTGCTGCTTAGAAATCCAAAGCGTGTATTTTGCAAGGAGGATATTTTTGAGTATGCGTGGAATGAGCCTTATATGGGCGAGACCAAGACGCTCGATGTGCATATCAGCAATATCCGCAAGAAGCTAAAGGAAGTCACGGCTGAGGAATACATTGAGACGGTGTGGGGAATAGGATACCGTTTACATGAATAAGCTTTACTCTTTTTTTACTATTTATTTGCGTTTAATTAGGATTGTCCAGCTATGATAAAGGCAAATAAAAAAAGGAGATGAAAAAACTTGGGTGATATGTTACTGGAAACGAGAAACTTGACCAAGCAGTACGGGCACTATAAGGCAGTAAACGGTGTCAGCCTGCATATCAAAAAGGGAGCCATCTACGGCTTCATCGGAAGAAACGGTGCCGGAAAGACGACATGTCTCAAGATGATAAGCGGACTTGCGGAGGCGACGGACGGTGAGATTGAGCTTTTCGGATATAAGGGAAAGGATTTGCGGCAGATAAGGTCGCGCGTGGGGTGTCTTATCGAGGCACCGGGGCTGTATGGCAGCATGACGGCATATGAAAACCTGAATATCAAATGTAAGCTTTTCGGAATAAAGAAAAAAGGCTACATAGAGGAAATCCTGAGGGTTGTCGGACTTGATAACGTGGGAAGGAAAAAGACAAAGCATTTTTCGCTGGGAATGAAACAGCGCCTTGGAATTGGACTTGCGCTTGTAGGTGAACCGGATTTATTGGTTCTTGATGAGCCGATAAACGGTCTCGACCCGCAGGGCATTGCCGAGATTAGGGATACGATTTTGAGGTTAAAAAATGAGCGCAGCATGACAATATGTATTTCAAGCCATATTTTAGAGGAGCTTTCAAAGATTGCGACGGATTACGGAATTATTCATAACGGAAGCCTTTTGCAGGAGCTGACGAGAGATGAGCTTATGAAAAGATGCGGTGAGAGGATGGAGCTTACCCTGGACAATCCGAGGGAGGCAATTCCTGTTCTCGATGCCATGGGCTTTGCCAATTATCAGGTGGTGGATAAGGAGCATATCCACATTTTTGAGAGATTAAACGAGAGTGCGCTCGTCAATATGGAGCTTGCGAAGGCGGGAATTCCGGTGAAGGGAATATCCATCACAAGCGAGGAGCTCGAGACTTATTTTCTTAATCTGACGGGAGGTGCAGCTAATGCTTAACATGTTAAAAATGGATTTGTACAGAATGTTCTGCACCAGGAGCATGTATGTAATCTGGATTGTCATGGCTGTAGTGATAGTGGCTACAACTGCCCTGGTTAAAATGGATTTTGATGCGATAAATGCGGAAAATCCGGCACAGGAGGAGCAGCTTATCGAAGCGGGAACGGAAGATGTCAACGTAGGAATTAATGTGGAGCTGCCGACGCAGCGCGGTGAGAGCATTACGGTATTTGACGTGTTTTATGCCAATTCGACGTCGAGATTTTACGCACTGTTTTTAGTGATTTTTGCGGTCATATTTTCTACGGCGGATATAAACAGCGGCTACATAAAAAATATCGGAGGGCAGGTAAAAAACAGGGGAGCGCTTATTGTCTCGAGGGCAGCTGCATTGGCAGTGTTTACACTTATTACGATGGCGGGAGTATTTTTATTACAGGCAGTGTCAAATTTCATCTATTTCAGGGAAGTTGAATGGGGAAATTTAATTGCATTTCTGGCATATTTTTTCACGGAAGCAGCACTCCACTATGCACTTGTGCTCATCTGCATGGCGATTGCGGTTATTCTCAAAAACAATGTTATAAGTATGGTAATCTCCATCTGTATTACCATGAACCTGATGAGTCTTGTGTACTACCTGATAGACCGGTTAATCGATAAGGTCGGTATTCACAATTTTGTGATAAGCAAGTATACGGTTACCGGGCGGATAGCGATGCTTGGCATGGAGCCGGGCGGCAGGGAATGTCTGGTGTCGCTGGCGGTTGCAGTTATATTCGGCATTGTGGTGACAACGCTTAGCGGTGTTATTTTCAGAAAAAGGGATATTTAAAATGTATATTGTGATTGGAATATTAGCGGGAATTATTATTTTGCAGGCTATTATTTTATGGAAGCATGTGCGGCAGGTGAAGGACATCTGCCGCCAGTTGTCGTTTCAGATGAAGCAGGACAGCAATATGCTCATAAGCAGAGAGCTTGACTTTGGCGGGATAGGCAGACTTGTTGACCTTTTAAATGAGCTGCTGGATATGAGAAGAAAAGAAAAGCGCCGTTATCTGGAGAAGGAGGCGCTGATTGCGGACACCTACACCAACCTTTCGCATGATATAAGAACACCGTTGACCTCCTTGGACGGATATTTTCAGCTGATGGAGGACTGCGAAAATGTGGACGACCAGAGAAGGTATCTGGGTATTATCCATGAGAGGATACGCAGCCTGAATGAGATGCTCGAGGAGCTGTTCACCTTCACGAAGCTGAAAAACGACTCGTACAGTCTGAAGCTTACGCCCTGCTGCCTTAACAGGATTCTGAAGGAGACGGTTTTTTCATATTATGATGACTGGGTGAGGAACGAGCTTGAGCCGGATATTCAGATTGCGGAGGAGGTGCTCTGCATAAACGGGAATGTGCAGGGGCTTCGCCGTGTCATCCGCAATATTATAAAAAATGGTCTCGACCATGGGGAAAAAAAGATAAGCATTACATTGGAGCACAGGGGCGGACATGCGGTGCTTCGGATAAGCAATCTCGTAAAAAATCCCGGAGAAATCGATGTCTGCCATGTCTTTGACAGATTTTACAAGGCAGACAGGGCGAGAAGCAGAACCTCAACCGGGCTGGGACTTGCCATCGCGAAGGAACTGGTTGACAGAATGGGCGGTGAAATCGGGGCAAGGATAGAGGAAGATGAATTTATTATAGAGATGGTTTTTCCTATTATGGATAACCGGCTAGGGTAATAGTCAGGGATATTTGATATATAACAGATGATTTGATATAACTTAATCCTATATCACACTATAAAATTACCGTATTAACACTTTTCCTATAGGTTTGCTATACTTTCAGACATCAGATAACAATAAACAGGATTCAAAGAGAAAATTCTTAGGTACGGCAGAAGCTTCCTGAAAAGAGCGGATGGAGGGGGATATATGATTGAGTTAAGGAATGTAAGAAAGATTTTTAAGACCAAGGAGAGCGAGGTCAAGGCTTTAGATGATGTGAGTCTTAAAATAGAGGACGGAGACATATACGGAATAATCGGTTTTTCAGGTGCAGGAAAATCCACACCTGGACGCCTCAGAGAAAACGGACAGAGCATTCTTAGCGGGAGCGGTTGCTGTCGGAGCACAGGTCGAGATAGAGACAATGCCGGGATATCTTCCGACAATTCCGGTGGATGCGCCGGACGAGCTTGTGGAGGCGGCACGTCTTGCGGCAGGTGATAAGTACAATGTAAATGTTTTTGATGGGACTGGTAAGCCAAGCGGAGGTTCAACAGATGTCGGTGATGTACAGCATATTCAGCCGGTTTTTACATTTAATACAGAAGGAGCTTCAGGAAGCGGACTTCACAGCGTTGCTTTTGACATCGATGACGAGGAACTTACCTATATAGTGACAGCGAAGATATTCGCACTTACAGCCTACAGATTCTTAAAGGGCGGCGCTGAGGCGGCGAGGAGACTTGTCGATGACTATAAGCCTGTTTTCACAAAGCAGGAGTATATTGATTTCATGGAATCAATGATAAGCGTCAAGACAGGCGGCGAGCCACATTTTGACACACAGAAATAGGGACTATGGATAAATATCACGATGTTGTGGTGAAAAGTTATTTTGCTCTCCACTGATACCTGATTGGGTATAATATTGCAAATGATGAAAAAATACCCTTGAAATGTTGCTTTTTCAGGCATTTCGAGGGTATTTTTTGTTGTCAAAAGAGTATTATACCCAAAATGGCTCAGAAAACAGCAGGAAAACACAATAAATGGGTATATTTTGAGAAAAAGCTGTTAAAATACCCACGCTGACAGTTTGAACGCAGAATAAGAAATCCCCCGCGTCAAGTGTGTAGAGCACTAAGCGGTGGGTAAGGGGGAGGCTTATGTCAGTGGGAGTTAAAAGCTCCCACTGACAGTTCGCAAAGCGACTGCGTTCATGAGCAAGTAGCGAAAGCGGATCGAGAATGTCCGCTTTACTTATGTGACAGACCGTGTAGAAAATGGGAAAAGTATTATGTATGATTTCGATAGGATAGTGGACAGGCGTGGGACAAGCTGCCTGAAATATGATTTTCAGGCTGAGAGGAGAGGCAGGCTTGTATATAAGGATGGAAAATACAGCATTGATTTTAATGATTTTGAAAAAAAGATAGTTGATGAAAATGTGAAGCTTTTTATTTTATGCAGTCCGCACAACCCTGTTGGACGTGTATGGACGGAGGACGAGCTTCGCAGGATGGGAGAAATCTGCTTTAAGCACAAGGTCATAGTGGTATCAGATGAAATACACTGTGATTTTACCTACGAGGGACATAAGCATATTACATTTCCTTCTCTTGGCGAAGAATTTGAACAGAATGTGATTCTTTGCACCGCTCCGAGCAAGACCTTCAACATAGCTGGGCTTCATGTCTCCAATATTTTTATCCCTAATCCGGAAATCAGGAAGCAGTTTAAGGGCGAGCTTGAGGCATTCGGTTTCTCGCAGCCTAACATAATGGGGCTCGTGGCGTGTCAGGCGGTGTACACTAAGGGCGATGAGTGGTATCAGGAGTTAAAGAAATACATTGCGGGCAACCTCAGCATTGCACGGACTTTTTTTGAGGAAAATATGCCGAAGATAAAGCTTGTGGAGCCGGAGGGAACGTATCTTATATGGCTTGACTGCTCAGCACTTGGACTTGATGTGGATGAGCTTGAGAGCTTTGTTGAGGATAAAGCGAAGCTGTGGGTGGATTTCGGGAAGATTTTCGGCAGGGAAAGCGGACAATTCATAAGAATAAATATAGCCTGCCCAAGGGCAGTCCTCAAGCAGGCTTTGGAGCAGCTTGGACAGGCGTATAGGGATATAAATTGACTGTCAGATGTAGCATTTTAATGGATGTATTGTTGATACATTTGCAGCGCTTGATTATTGCAGGGCATTGAACCATGTGGCAAAAAGCTCAGGCCAGCATGCACATTCGGGCTGGATTTCCTTGCCGGTAAGGCAGGCGGTCTCCTCTGTTGCGAGTGCAAGACCGTGGCAGCCCTTGGCAAAGATGTGCAGCTCACATGGAATTTTATATTTTCTCAGTGCACCTGCCATGAGAAGTGAATTTTCTACAGGCACTGTGCCGTCCTCAAATGTATGCCAGATGAAGGAAGGTATGGTGTCCTCGTTTACTCTTTTTTCAAGTGATACAGTGTCATACATTTTTTCATCGCCGCCTACCAGTGCATTGAAGGAGCCGCGGTGTGCGAACTCACCCGCTGTTATCACAGGGTAGGATAGGAGCATGCAGGATGGTCTGTAATCCATGCTTTCTCCGCCGAGAACCTCGGTAATCAGTTCGTCCTTCCACATTGTGCCGAGGCTTCCTGCGACATGTGCACCTGCCGAAAAGCCGCATATACATAGCTTATCTGTGTCTACATGCCATTCCACGGCATGTTTTTTTATGTAATCGACAGCCATGGCAGCCTCTAAAAGCTGTGACGGATACCTGTCAGGTGCAAGGCTGTATGACAGAATGCATGCATTGTAGCCGTAAGAATTCATCTTGATGGCAATTGGCTCAGCCTCACGGAATGAGAGATGTGTGTAGCCGCCGCCCGGACAGATGAGCACGAGAGGACGCTTCTTGTCACCGCGGTATTCGCTGTGATGGTCGACAATATAAGTTGTAAGCTTTGCCACACAATCGCTGTGTGATATACCTGCCTTTGTATAGTCAGGCTTTAATTCTATTGTGGTGTGAATCATAATTTACCTCCTTAAGAGCCATTAGAGCCATTGGGGACGGTGTTTTTGGCTTCTTTTACTGTCCCTTGTGGCACATATTTTTTTTGGATACAAATATAGAACAGATATCTGCCATTAGAGGTTAAAAAACTTTATAGGCAGACAAACTGCAATCTTGTTCTGCAAGCTGTTTCAGTGTAAGCCCACGATCTAAACGCAGGTCTTTTATGCGTTCTTGTATGGATAATGCCATGCTATGCCCCCTGGTTTTCGATAAAATTGAAAATTATAATGCCATTATGTAGATTTGACAAGGATTCCACTCATCCCACAATGTTGGAAACACTTCAAACTCCTTAAAACCAAGTGAACTATAAAATTGATTCGTTTTGTCATACTGCTTGTATTTACCCTGCTGAACGGTCTTTACTTGAATAAACGAATATCCTTGTTCGATGCTTACTTGTTTGGCACATTCAAATAGTGATTTACCTATTCCGTTTCGATGATATTCCTTTAACACTCCCATAACGGCAAGTTCTACGGTATCTTTTCCTGTTTGCTTTAGATAGAGAAAGCCTATCGGATTTTCATCCTTATATGCACAGAAGAATATTTTACCGATACTTCCTTCTATATACTCGTCTCTTGATTCAGGAATACCAAACCAATCGGGCAATGCTTCAAGAATAAATCTGGCGATATTCTTTTTTTCTATGTCATCTGATATTTGCAGTATTTCCATATGCGAATTTTCTCCTCAAATTACGATTTTTCCAACACTATAAACTGGAAGTTGACATTCCGTAATCAGTTTTTTGTCGGTGCAATGATTACCTTACAATTTGAACAATAATGTGCCTCCGCTTTATATCCATTCGCTTTTAATGGTTTGAACTGATTGATTAGGGGAACTCCCTGTTCTGCAATAGAAAAAGAGAGAACCGATGGTCTTTCTCCGTTCGGAATCCATTGCACAGGCTGTCCCCCGTTAGGGATATAGCCCAGCTGCATTTCTTCTTGGCAATATGGACATTTCGTAGTACATTCTCCTCTGCAACTTTCGATTTCTCAGCTCCAAAAACTGGAAGTTATAGTGCAATCTTTTTCCATTTTCTAATCTTGGTTCTAAAGGTTCCGAA